>Ga0209344_10000038_pt1 | contig 301202 bp, 263 predicted proteins | sample Cruoilmetagenom6_FD_187293 | JGI IMG/M metagenome (GOLD analysis project Ga0209344, IMG submission 187293) | Oil polluted marine microbial communities from Coal Oil Point, Santa Barbara, California, USA - Santa Barbara Oil Seep Sample 6 (SPAdes)... | ecosystem: Environmental > Aquatic >...
CCGTAATGAACGTGTTTTGCATCACATCAAAGGCATCTTCTCTATTTTGCAACATCTTGAATGCCAGGTTGAATACTGCGGTAGAGAAGCTGTCATACACTTTCCGGCAAGCCCGTTGCTTGCCTTGTGTGATGTGGCGCTTTGTGACGTCGTCTATGGTTTGATTAAAATAGCTCAAAATCTATAATTTTCATTCAACATACCCTATATGACGGCAGAAAAGCATAAAGGGTCGCCAATTTATAAAAATTCTTTGATTTTTTTGATAAATATTTGAGTGTCAAAATCAGCAGCACGATTTTCACAGGCTGATCGCATTTGATTGGCCCGTTGTTTTGATAACTGGTTGACGTGTTTGATGATGTCTGCTTCCAAAGTATCTGTTGATGCGAAATAGCCGGTTTCATTTTCAATCACAGTTTCTAATAGGCCGCCATGGTTTGAACAAATAACAGGTTTGCCAGCTGACATGGATTCAACTGGCGTCATGCCAAAATCTTCATCTAAAGGTACGTAAAGGGTGGCCAAGCAATTGCCCAGCAGTGCAAGCATCTCAGATTCTTGCAACCATCCGGTAAAGCTTATGTTTTTAGCCTCTCTTGCCATGTTTTTCAAACGGTCAGTTTCACTGCCACCTGAAGCGATGACTAATTTTTTGTCGGGCATTTTTAGAAAGGCGTGAATGATACTGTCAATGCGTTTCAAGTCATCATGTCTGGCCATAGAGAGGAAGTAATCACCTTGGTCAATCCATTTGAAATGTTGGGTGTCACAAGGTGGATAAACCACCTCAGAATCAAATCCTATTGTGTCAGCAATCCTTGACTGAACATATTTTGAGTTGGTCAAAATGACATCCATTTGTTTTATGGCTCGTTCATACTGGGGTTTAAACCAATTAACCAGACCGTTGAATGCCATTCGCTTTAAAGGGTTCAATGCCGCTGCGTAATGTGCTCGTTTATCGTAAATGAATCGAGGCGGGGTGTGGCAATAGAAAATATTTCGGGCCCCTTTGAAATGTTTCACAGCCAGTGGACTGGCGACGCCACTGTAAATTATTTGTTGGTATGAATGGGGGGCTACTTTCAGTTTTTTAAATGCCTGGGCTAAACTTACGGTTTTTATACCATGGATGCCACTCAAAGCATCCAGGTTTTGTAGCTGGCCATCAATCTGATTTAAATCGAATGTATGCGGGCCAATGTGAGCGGTTAGTAAGTCTGCAGGCAAACCGTTACACAAAGCAATGACCAGGCGTTCCCCACCGCCTTTGATTTGGAACATGTCGTGAATCACTTGGGTTTGTTTTGGCATGGTTTAGAAAATCTTTAAAAAAACAAAAAAATGCACCACAAATTGATGCACATGGTTTATAACGTGCTCTCTATTTTAATTCAATATACATGTCATGAAGACACTAATTGTAATTCCTGCTTTCAATGAAGCTGAAAATTTGAAGGCGTTATTACCGCGACTGAAAGAATTGGTTGCTGGTGATATTTTGGTGGTTGATGATTTGAGTCAAGATAATACGATTGATGTGGTCAAAGCACACGGTATAAAGTGTTTGAGTTTAACCGTGCAATTGGGTGCATGGGGCGCGACTCAAACTGGTATTAGGTATGCATTGAAACAAGATTATGATCAAGTCATTACGATGGATGCTGATGGCCAGCATTTGCCTGAAGAAGTTGATTCTTTGATTCAAGCCTACAGTAATAACCCCACAGATGTGGTTATAGGTACTTTTCCTGAAAGATTAAGCAAGTTGAAAAAAGTGGCATGGGCATTCTTTAAATTTTTAACCCATATAAAAATTGAAGATTTAACCTCAGGTTTTCGTTTGTACAACAAGAAAGCCATTGAGGTGCTCTCATTGAGACAAGCCAGTATGTTGGATTACCAAGATGTGGGGGTGTTATTAATGCTGTTGAAATCTGGATTAACAATTATTGAGGTTCCTGTTAAAATGGAGAATCGTTATGATGGAAAATCAAGAGTTTTCAGTTCATGGCTGGTGGTTTTAAAATATATGTTGCAGACGACGACCTTGTGCATTGCTAATATCGGAGGAAAGCAAACAAAATGACAAACATAACAATCCTTATTATTGGCGCTTTGTTGTCTATCAGTATCTTATACTTGGTGAGAAAAGGCAAAATGCATGGACCATATGCCACGTGGTGGTTGTTGGTTGCGGTGTGTGCTGTGTTGTTATCAGTTTTCCCCAAGATTGTTGATTGGGTCGCTTTTAAGTTGGGGGTGACGTATCCTCCCACACTTATTTTAGTTTTGGCGATCAGTATGATTTTGGTCAGAATGTTGACCATGGATATGGCATTAACTCAAAAAGAACGTAAGATTCGTCGACTCACTCAAAAGCTTGCAATTATAGAAGAATCTTTGAAAGAGGATAAGTAAGTCCACAATTATGAAAGTCCTTCATATCGGTAAATTCTATCCGCCTTATCGAGGTGGGATGGAATCGTATTTAGCCGATTTAGCCGCTGAGCAGGTTAAACAGGGTCATCAGGTAACTGTTTTGGTGCATAACCATCATTGGGGTAAACTGATGTCTGATACCGAATTTAGTAATGACCAAGGGCTTCAGTTAATCCGACTAAAATCTACCAGGCCGATTTTTCATACGCCGTTGATGCTCAGCTTAAATCGACAATTAAGTAAAATTATTGCAGAGGATAAACCGGATTTAATCCATTTGCATTGGCCTAATCCAAGTTTATTCACTTTGTTATTTAATCAACAAGCCAAACAAATTCCTTGGGTCATGAGCTGGCACTCAGATATGGTCACAGTCAACAGTTCAAAATTAATGAAGTTGTTGTACTGGGTAATCAAGCCACTAGAAAGTCGGTTGTTAAAACACACCCAAAAAGTATTGATCAGCTCACAAAATTATGCTGATTATTCACCTCAACTTAAGGCCAATAAAAATTTAACTGAGGTGGTTCCTCTTGGTATCAATTCCAAAGCATTGAAAGGCTGCCTCGAGGGCAAAAAAACAGCCAGTCCTGATTGGCATAAAGAGGGTTTTCGACTGTTTAGTTTAGGTCGGTTGACTTATTATAAAAACCAGCAAATGTTAGTAGAATCGATGCCGTATTTGGTTGATTGTCAGTTGTTTTTAGCAGGTGGTGGGCAATTAGAAAGCCAGTTAAAACAACAAATAAAGCGTATCAATGTAGGACTCAGAACAAGCTTGCTTGGTGAAGTGAGCTGGCAACATGCCCACCAATTATTTTCAACATGTGATGTGTTTTGTTTGGCGTCGCATGATCGTGCCGAGTCATTTGGCGTTGTGTTATTAGAAGCCATGTATCATGACAAAATCATTCTTGTGGCTGATACACAGGGTTCTGGAATGAGTTGGTTGGCAAACAACTATAACAAAGGGTTCACTTTTAAGGCCAATGATGTGGATGACTTTGTTAAACAATTAACCAACATTAAAGACAACTATGAAACCATCAGTAAAAGGCCAAAACAATTTGACTATGACATAGAAAAAATCACTGAAATGGTCACAGTTCATTATCAGTCCATCATTAATTAGGAGTTACCTATGAAATTTATACAGAAAACCGTGTTGATTACTTTAACCACTATAGGCTTATCTGCTTGTGATAAGTCGGCGGATACAGTTGCGACAACTGTAGACAATAATTCCCCGAAAACACAGGTGGCTTATCAAAAAGACCCGATGAAGCCAGCGGTTAAAAAAGAACATGCAGACTTATTGAATAAATACGCTAAATTTAGACTGACATCCGATTTATCTCATTTGTCTGATAATCAGAAAAAAATGCTGCCTTTGTTGATTGATGCAGCAAAGATTATGGATGATTTGTTTTGGTTGCAAAGTTATGGGCCCAAGCAAGCCTTTTTAGATGGCATTGAAAATCAAAAATTACGTCAATTTGCAGATATTAATTACGGGCCTTGGGATCGATTGGATGGTGACAAAGCATTTGTTGCGGGGGTTGGAGCCAAACCATTGGGTGCCAATTACTATCCTACAGATTTAGATAAAGAGAAATTTGAAGCTGAAGCGACTCCAGCCATGAAAGGTTTGTATACCAATGTTGTACGAGGTGAAAGTGGTGAATGGGTCGCAGTGCCATTTCATAAAGCCTATGAGTCACAACTGAAATCAGCCTCTGCCTTGTTGCTCAAAGCCGCTGAATTGGCTGAAGATTCGGGGTTTAAATCCTACCTTGAACTGAGAGCCGTTGCTTTATTGGACGATGAATTTAAAGCGTCTGATTTGGCTTGGATGGACATGAAAAACAATAAAATCGATGTGGTTATTGGTCCGATTGAAAATTATGAGGATCAATTGTTTGGCTATAAAACTGCTTATGAAGCTTATGTGCTGATTAAAGATTTGAGTTGGAGTGAGAAGTTGGCAAAATTTGCCGCTTTTTTGCCACAGCTTCAAGCTGAGTTGCCAGTTGACGCGGTATACAAAACTGAGAAACCTGGAACCGATTCAGACTTGAATGCATATGATGCAATATATTACGCAGGACATTCAAATGCCGGCAGCAAAACCATTGCGATAAACCTACCGAATGATGAAAGCGTGCAACTTGAGAAAGGGACTCGTCGGTTACAGTTGAAAAATGTCATGCAGGCTAAGTTTGAAAAAATATTGGTTCCAATTGCTGATGAGTTGGTCACCCCTGAGCAAAGAAAGCACATCACGTTCAATGCATTTTTTGCCAATACCATGTTTCATGAAGTGGCTCATGGCTTGGGTGTGAAAAACACCATCAATGATAAAGGGCCAGTCAGAACTGCGCTTAAAGAATACGCGGGTGCTATTGAAGAAGGCAAGGCCGATATTTTAGGCTTATACATGGTTGAAAAATTACATAAGTTAGGTGAGCTAGAAGAGGGTGAAATGATGGATTATTACACCACTTTCATGGCGGGTATTTTTCGATCAGTAAGGTTTGGCTCAAGTTCGGCACATGGTGTGGCTAATTTGTTAAGGTTTAATTACTTCTCTGAGCATGGGGCATTTAGTTTTGACAGTCAATCAGGGTATTATGCGGTTAATGCTGAAGAAATGTCGGATGCCATTGCTTCATTGTCTGAGAAAATATTAACCCTACAAGGCAATGGAGACTACCAGGCTGTGGCTGAATGGTTTGAATCCAAAGGGCAAATCAATGCGGAGTTGGCAAGTGCCTTAAGCCGTATTAATAAAGCCGGTATTCCAGTGGACGTTGATTTTGAGCAAGGTGTCAAATACCTGTCATTTTGATTAAAGGATCGAGATGAAGTTGCGGAGTCAACTTCATCTCGGTTTATATTTACTCTACAGTTTGTTGTACCCCTTTTAGTCTTGATAGGAGCCTGAATAATAAAAATAAATAACAAAGCGTTAGCTGCAATACAATTCGGTTTAAAGCAGTCAAATCCTCGGCCCATTTACTTGCTTCAGTAAAATAAAACAGAAACATAAAACAGGACAATGCCAAGACAAAAAATACATGTGAAATTTGACTTGCTTTGTTGTGTTGTTTGGTGAAAAAAGAAAGTAACAAGAATGGCAGCCCAACCCATAAAATTGACCAATTGTTTTGCCAGAAGAATCCTGATAATAAATGATCATTGATGTTGGTAAATTGGAGTTGGGTATTTAATAAGCCGAATATCTCTATTTTCTCAGCGCCGATAATTAAGTTGCCTAGTGGAAAATTTAAATTAATGCCACCGATTAAAATGATCACTGCCAGAGCGCTTAATGTAAGTCCAAGGATTCTGAATCGGTGTCGGTGATTGGCAATCGCCACAATCAGATGTGCGAGCATGAAAAGTATCAGCCAAACCCAGCCCTCTATTTTTAGCATAGGTAGCATCAGTAAGTACCCAATCAAGGTAATGCCGACGCCTAACTCATGTTTCTCGTGGTAATCCATAAATGTTAGCATAATGAGCACGATATACATGGCCATCCAAATATCGGCATAACCTTGGATCAGTAAATGGTTGTTAATCAAAGGTGTGGTAAATGCCACAACAATAAACAGAAGTTGTAAATAAAAGGGAGCGCCTTTTCGAGCCAGTCGACTAACCAATAATAAGCAGATTAAGGTGAACGCAATTAAATAGAGTGTGTTTGTAGTCCCTTCTTTGGCTCCTACAAGTTTAGGTAAGAAGTAAATCAATGACAGACCATCTGGATAATGCGCAGCAGAATTAAATATGGATTCACTGTCGCTTAACCATGCATCAAATTGATTGATTTGAACAGACAGACCATGAATAACCCATTGATCTGCTTTACCAACCCAGACCATCCAAGAATCCCAAGCGATATTGGGTAAGTTTGAGCTGCTCCAATAAATGGCGCCAGACCCGATGATTGTTAGACCTATTAATATTATGTTTTGTCGTGATGGTTTGATTTTATTTGATTTTATGCCATATTTTAAGGTATGCGAAATAATTACAATCAGGCCAGTGATAATGAGGGCTGCGGTCAATATTAAGGCATTTGAATTGGATAAATTCAGCAGTTGATAAACATTAAATATGACCACGTGAATGAAAACACCCAGGAAAAATGCATGTGCCAGAAAGTCTGTTTTCTTTTCCACCAATAAATGGGTTTGATTGAGCAGGTTGTAACTGGCTCTGGCAGCATATCCAAGTAGGGTGAAATACAGTGCGTAACAGAGTCCGGATATTACAGTCATATTTTTCTCAGTAAACAATAATGCGCGTCTTGGCCAATAATTTCGGTGAATGAATCACCGATTTTTTCATCGGTTTTACAATAATCTACAAGGTTGTTGGTTAGTATGTAGATGTATTGTTTGTTCAAGTCATTTTCTAATAATGTGACCAATTCACTGCTTTTTATTGCCACATTAAAGCGCTTTAGGTGGTGGTATAGCCTTAAATGGAAAAAATCATTGTTTCCAATAATGATAAATTTTTGCTGTGGTCGGTCGGTGCTTGATGTTATTTGAATTTTAGCGGTAATCTCTTGAGCTAATTGATGTGCTGAGATGTCTTGTTGATTCAAAAATTGATCTTCTATTTCGTAAGCCGATTGAATTTGTTGTTTTTGTTGTACTAAGTTTTTGCTAAAAAGTGCAAGAGTGACCAACCAGGCCAATGACAAACTGATAATTAATTGATGGCCAGATACGCCAAGCAGTATGAACAATGCGATATTAAAAAACACCCAAATACTCAACCTCTGAATCAGGGTCTTGAAGTGTAGATTGTCGCTGCTGGAATACCCGTTGATAGAATTGAATTTTAACGGGGTGTAATCGAACCATTGATTTAACTTGATTGAAACAGATGAGTGGTTTTGTGTTGAGTCAAAGAATACCGACTTGAATGCCACTTCTTTGGGGGCATTGGGTCGAGTCCCTAGTTCAAAATTTGAACTTATCAAGATATAAATCTCAGATATTTCGTTTACATCTGTGGTGTTGAAATTCACCCGGTTTATAGAATGTTTATTTGAGTTTAATGGAACTTGATGAACTTGGTTTTCAATTTTCCAATTTAGGCTGATAGACGAATTGTGATCAATTTCTAAGCCACGAATGACGAAGGCATCATAATCGAGTAAATTGTGAGCCAAGGGCTCTTTTTTTATTTCGAGCTTAAGTTTGCCGATCACATCGGCACGGTATTTGTTATTAGAAAAATAAAAAGATTGGGGTTCGGCGATTAAAAGTGAAGTGATGTCATTCGATTCGATTTGTTTTGGTGTTGCTTTTTCAAATGAAATAAATACACAGCAAAACAAGGCTATTGTTGATAATAGCCAAAAAATTAAAATCCTTGTATTCACTTCGTTACTCCCCTCTTTTGTTCCTTTTTATATTGTATTATAAACGATTTGTTTAAAATATATAGTCATCGGTTTGATGTTTCATCTATAAACATAATAATGGATTATCTTGAATAGATTATGTACATTGAATAATTTTAAACTGTGAAATGGTTCATTAATTTGGGATATGGGATTGAATTGTGGTATTCAATAAAGCTACAATCTTTTTTACACACCGGATTAATAAAATGCATTTAGTTATTGAAACCACAAAAAAATCTTTTCCTTTCCCTGCAAACAATGTTTTGGTGGTGGGAAATGATTTTGATTGTGATGTACAAATTAATCACCCCAAAGTATGGGGAAGACATTTTTCAATTGATAATAAAGACTATGGCTGTGTGCTGAATGTCTTTGATCAAAATGTCACGGTCAATCATTTGCCAGTTGTTGAATCATGTCTATTAGATTCGGGTGATTTGATCTCGATTGATGACATGTCATTCAGGTTGATAGATGATCAATATATTCCGAAAGATTCAAAATTAAACCACACCAATGTGGTACTTGATAAAGCTAAAAATGAATCGTCTGTGTTTGGTATCAGGAGTTTTACAGAAGGCAGTGCAGGCTATTTTATTATTGATGATTTTCATCACCCAGAGGGTTGGCATGTGTTCAGAGGTGAAAATGAATTGCATTTTATCGACAACAAACACAAAACAAAGTTGAATGGTTTGCAAATCGCCCAAGCTAAATTAGTCAATGGAGATGTGATTTCTGGTAAAAATTATAAATATAAAATTGAATTGCCAGGTACATCAGGTTTTTCTAAGTTCAGCCCATCTCACCCAAGGAATGTGCAGTTAAGCGAGTCATTTATCAAAAAAGGTGAGCAAATACCCGCTGAAAAACATAAGCCACATGATTTTCTTAAGACCAACTTATGGTGGCTGACGATTTTAGTTGGCTTGATTGTGTTGTTAATTGTGGTACTTAACAATCCACCTGGATAAAGCCATGACTGCGTTTGAATCATAAATAATGTGTTGATTTTTAAATCAAATTCGCTATCATAGCGGCTTACTATATACGTATTACATGAACCTCATGTAATTCTCTTTAAATATAGGTTGACCGAGTTATTTTATTTAAGTAAAATCCCCGCTCTTTTTAAGAACAACCTAATTGGAGTAGTTTCATGCACGCAGTTGTAGCTACAGGTGGCAAGCAATACAGAATCAAAGAAGGCGATATCATTAAAGTTGAGTCGTTGAAAGTTGAAGCTGGAGATAAAATTGAATTAGACCAAGTTTTGATGGTTTCAGATGGTGAAAACATTGAAATTGGCAAACCTTTATTGGACGGTAAAACCGTTTCAGCCGAAGTATTGTCAAATGGCCGCCATAAAAAAGTAAGAATTATTAAATTCAAAAGACGTAAACACCACATGAAACAAATGGGTCATCGTCAGAATTTCACAGAATTGAAAATCACAAAAATAGGATAAGAGGTAAAACGTCATGGCTCATAAGAAAGCAGCAGGTAGTACTAATAACGGTCGCGATTCAAATCCTAAGTATCTTGGTGTCAAAATGTATGGTGGTCAAGCAGCCATCGCAGGAAATATTTTGGTACGTCAGCGCGGTACAAAATTTCATGCTGGCGATAACGTTGGTATGGGTAAGGATCACACGTTGTTCGCATTAAAAGATGGTGTTGTTAAATTTGTTAAAAAAGGCAAAAACTACCGTCAATTTGTAACAGTAGAAACTCAAAACTAATTACAAGCCCTGTTTTGAATGAAAAAGCTCACTTTTAAGTGGGCTTTTTTTATACACATCAATTATAGTCGAAATCATGAAATTTGTAGATGAAGTTAAAATCACTGTAAAAGCGGGCAATGGCGGAAGCGGATCCGCCAGTTTTCGTCGTGAAAAATTTATCGCATTTGGTGGGCCTGATGGTGGTGATGGCGGTCATGGTGGCCACATCATTCTGGAAGGTGATCAAGGGCTGAATACCTTAGTGGATTTTAGACATAAAAGGCGTTTTGATGCACAAAATGGGACCTCAGGCAAGGGCCGACAAATGTACGGCAAAGGTGGTAATGATTTAATCATAAAGGTGCCTACTGGAACAGAAGTGTATGATTTAGAAACGGATCTGAAACTAGGTGATATCACCGAACACAAGCAACAGTTGATTATTGCTGATGGCGGTAAAGGCGGCTTGGGGAATATGCATTTTAAGAGCTCAGTCAATAGAGCGCCGAAACAATTCACCTCGGGCGAGCAGGGCCAGCTCAGAGAAATTAAACTTGAATTAAAGGTGTTGGCTGATGTGGGTTTATTGGGTTTTCCTAATGCAGGCAAATCTACTTTTGTTAATGCCATTTCAAAAGCCACGCCCAAAATTGCTGATTACCCTTTTACCACTTTATACCCAGCTTTGGGTGTAGTGCCAATTGATACGGACACCAGTTTTGTGGTTGCAGACATACCTGGAATCATTGAAGGAGCTGCAGAAGGTGCTGGCCTTGGGATTCAGTTTTTGAAGCACTTGCAGCGCACAGGTTTGTTGCTGCACATGATTGAGTTGCCCGCATATGAAGGTATGTCAGATCCTATAGAACAATACCACCAACTTAAACAAGAGTTGATTAAGTTTTCTGAGCAATTAAAGGAAAAGAAACGCTGGTTGGTTTTTACCAAAGCTGATGTGACTACCGAAGCTGAAGCGAAAGAATTGGCAGCTAATTATGCTCAGGAAATGGGTTGGTCTGATAAATACTATTTAATTTCTTCTATCAACAAATATGGTTTGAATGAATTGATTAAGGACATCGCTGCTTATTTGTTCTCTGAGGAAGATGACTGGCTTTGATGGTTGGTTTTAAATTGTTCTGCTTCAGCAAATAGCCATTGTCTGATAATTTGTAATTTTTGGTCACTCTCGGTTGATCTCGGATAGACCAAGTAATAAGACATGTGTCCTTTGATTCTTTGCTTGAATGGTTCAACCAAAAGGCCTCTGTTGATGTCATCTTGTACCAATGGCGTACGGCCCAATGCAAAGCCTTGGTGATTCTCAACAGCTTCGAGCATGGTTACCATGTGGCTGAATCGGGTGCCTCTTAATTTAGGTTTGGCTTGTATATCAACCGCGTCAAACCAATCATGCCAATCCTCAGTGGTGAAGTCTTCATGGCATAAATTGGCGTTGAGTAGAGATTTAGCCGTTAGTTTACCTTGATATGATTCAAAGACTTGTTTTGAACAGACTGGAAACACTTCCTCTTCGAGCAAGAGTTCACACTTGAGTCCAGGATATACAGGGTCGGATGTATATCGAATGGCGATATCACAATCATCTTTCTTAAAATCAGTCAGCCACTCAAATGCCGATATTCTCACATCCAATTCTTTGTGTTGCTGTTGAAAGCGCCAAATTCGTTTTGATAACCATTTAGTGGCAAAAGAGGGAAGTACTGAGATGTTGAGTGTGCCAGAGGTGTCTTTATTCTTCAGTTGACGTGTGGCTTTTTCAATACTTTCCAATGCATTTCTTACTGATATTAGATACAAGCGGCCTTCAAAGGTCAGTTTTAATGAACGGTTGAATCTTTCAAACAGTTGAACGCCAGTGAGTACTTCAAGGTTTTTGATTTGATGGCTAATGGCTGCTTGTGTTACATGCAGTTCTTGAGCTGCTAAGGTGAAGCTGAGTAGTCTTGCAGAGGCTTCAAACGCCTTGATGGCTCTTAAGGGTGGTATGTTTTTGTATTTATTTGACATGTTGAATCATTTTTCGCATAAGTATAATTTATCCGAAACACAAAAACAATTAGCTTGTTTCTTTAAGTTTTGTAGTTAAAATGCCACTTATTGATTGATTCATACGGTTGTTTGAAATAATTGGGAATTAATCATTTTAATTTGAACTTTTGGTTTAAGTGGTAATCAAAAGGAACAACAATAAAATATCTTTGGAGCATAATTTTAATATTATCTTCACATTCTATTCATCTTTGATAGGTAGAATGGGATACAAGAATTTTCATTGTTCCCCTTTGAAATCGCAAGATTTCATGTGTGTACCAGACGTCAGTTTGTTGCATGCAAAAACAGCTGAGGTTTTCCTCCCTCTTCCTCAGCGTTATACTTAAGGCGTCATTCATTGACGCCTTTTTTTTTAGAAAAAAATCATTTTGTTAATTATTTCCTACCATTGATACGTTATAGTTATAATTGTATGGGTATTAGGCCCAGTAGTTGACTGCTGTTAGGTATGTGTTTTTAGATGAATTTACTGTGCAATTGTATAAAAGACAGTATTTGTATTTCTTATTTCAGGAATCATATTAAATGAAAATTAACTTTAAAAAAGTATTGACCTTATTGTCTATTGTGGTTGCTTTTTTAGCTTATGACGCCTTGCTTTTAGAAAGGTTTGAAGACGTAAGAATGTTTAATCTAATTGCAGAATTTGGATTCACCTGTATGGCGGCGATTTTGTACTTGTCGATAGATCAGCTAAAAGATAAAAGTTATTATAAATATTTAAACTTGGGTTTTCTGTTGGCTTTTGTTTCCATGTTGGTCGATGGATTGGATCAATTGCATTACCACAGTGAATTATATTCTGCACTTGGGGAAAAGCTGACCTTATTAATTGCATTTACTTTAATAATTATTGGAGTCAATGATTGGATCAATGATTTTGTAAAATTAAACCGGGTGCTTGCAAGCCAAGTAATCACTGATGAATTAACCGGTTTGTATAACAGAAGAGGTATGTTGCAACAATTTAAAAAGTTTGAGGAAATTGCTCAAAGAAAAAAAATAAGTTTGTCTTTTATTATTGCAGATTTAGACGATTTTAAAAAATACAATGACACCATGGGGCATTTGTCAGGTGATGGATTTTTAAATAGTCTTGGAAATTCATTGCTGGAATTAATGAGTGAAAATCAAGTCATTGGTCGGTGGGGTGGCGAAGAATTTGCTATTTGTCTGTTAGGCAGTGACATTAATAAAGCCGCAGAATTTGCAGAGAAAATCAGGGTGTGCGTATTACAAATTGATATGCCGTCTAAAATGGGTGCTAAAAAAATGTCAGTAAGCTTGGGTGTGGCCGAGCTGAAAAATAACGAATCTGTGATGGAAACAATTAAAAGGGCGGATCGTTCTTTGTACTTGGCTAAAAGTAATGGTAAAAATCAAGTGGTTACTCGTGACAGATTGATGGCTATTGGTTGATCACCGCAATTGATGGTTTAACTTCGACTGCCAACAGGATAGAATAATTGCTTTTCATTCTACAGATAATATTTTGACTCATTTTATTGAAGTTGCCGATGGTGTTTTATCGGCAGAATTTTGTCAGCATTGTATACAAAAATTTAACCAAAGTAACAGCCAGCGCCCCGGTGTAACGGGTCATGGTGTCGATGTGATTAAAAAAAACAGCACCGACATTACCATCAGTGCTGAGCAAGATTGGTCGCAGGAAATGGGTGTGATTCAAAACGCCATATTAAGTGGTTTATTAACTTACGTGCGCAAATACCCTTTTTTATTGGCTGGAGCCATTTCTTTGCAAGTACAGACCGATGATGGTGTTGAACAAATTTCCTATGTTGATATTCCCGGCTTGAGTGATGAGTCTTTGGTGGCTTTAATTCAGACTGTCTATCGATTGGGTTCGGTGAATATGCAGAAGTACAAGCAGAATGAAGGTGGGTATTTTTATTACCACTCAGAAGTTTATCCGCACCCACGTGATCCAGAAAATGATGCCTTGCATCGAACACTTTTATGGATGTTTTATTTAAATGATGTTGAAGAAGGTGGGGAGACGGAATTTTATTTTCAAAATATTAAAACCAAACCAAAACAGGGGTCATTGGTGATTGCTCCTGCAGGTTTTACTCACACGCACAGAGGGAATATGCCGGTCTCGAGTGATAAATATATTTTCACCTCATGGCTGTTATTTAATAAGTCAGAGCAGTTGTATGGCAAGACAAGTGGATAATCATTCAATGAAAGCTGAATTAATAGTAAAAATGGTTTGCAGTTTTTGCCCAGATGGGTATAATTTCCAATCTTTTTAAACCAGCGGTAAATTATGAAAGTTTTATCATCTTTGAAATCAGCCAAGACTCGTTCTAGAGACTGCAAAGTGGTTCGTCGCCGTGGTAAAGTATTTGTGATTTGTAAATCAAATCCAAAATTGAAAGCACGTCAAAGATAAACCGCTTAAAACTGAATGCTAAAATACCCTCAAGCTGAGGGTATTTTTTTGTCTTTAATTTAAGTTTATTTGTCCTGTTTATCTATTAACATCAAACAAACAGCTTTTCGATCTTCTGCCAGTAAGACATTAAATGTTCTCGCAGCAGCTTGATTGTGTAGCACTTCTAATCCAATGTTAAGCTTGACCAAAGGATCGAGTAAGTCGGTGACAGGAAATCTGATTTGTGAGCCAGTGGCCAAAATAATCACTTCAGGACGATACTCGCAAAGCTGTTGAATGATATCCTGATTTAACTCAGTGACTGAAGACAGCTCACATTTTGTGACTTCGCCATCAAATGGAATAATGATGGAGTGTTGGTAGGTGTCAGTGCCAATTACACAAGAATCAGACTGGGCTGATTTTATAATATTGGGGTGTTGGGGTCTGTTCTCTAATAAATCCATGGTCAGATATTTATTTAGGTAGTTCAAAAACAGGTTTTTTAGGGTTCGGTCGAAACAGGGTGAGTGTTTGTCCAATCGACTGTACCAATTGAGCACCTGATTCCTTGAGTAATTCAGTTGTGTATTGTTGTCTGGCATCTCGGTCAGTACGGATTTTGATTTTAACCAGTTCGTGTTGGTCAAGGCAAACTTCTAACTCCAGTAAGATATTTTCGGTAATGCCTTTGTCAGCAATTGTTACCACTGGTTTAGTATCATGTGCTATGCCCCTCAAGAATTTTAGAGCGTTTTTAGAAAGGGGTTTGATGCTAGATTTTTTTAAAGCTTTGTTTGACATTCAGTGATACACTTTTAATTTAAAGTGGTATTTTATCATTGAACTACCAAGCATAACATAAGAACGTGAGAAAGTATGGCCAGAAGTAAAAGTTCCAACCAGTGGTTACGAGAACATTTTGACGATCAATTTGTGAAAAAGTCACAAGAGTCGGGATATCGTGCACGTTCTGCATTTAAGTTAGAAGAAATTGCAGAGAAGTTTAATTTGTTATCAGGTCTGAAGGCAGTGGTTGATTTAGGTGCCGCTCCTGGTGGCTGGTGCCAAGTCATCAAGGCTAAATCACCCAAAACCGAATTTATTATTGGTCTTGATTTGTTGCCGATAGAGCCGATTGATGGGGTTGATTTTATCGAAGGTGATTTTACTTCAGATGAGGTGTATGAACAGTTGCTCAAATTATTAGGTAACCGTAAAATAGACCTTGTTTTATCAGATATGGCCCCCAATTTAAGTGGAATGAATGCCATGGACCAACCACGATGTATGTTGTTGGCTGAAATGGCGTTAGAGTTTTGTCAACAAGCATTGCAACCAGGTGGGGCACATGTTGTCAAATTATTTCAAGGTGAAGGTTTTGATCAACACATTCAAAACATTCGTCAATTATTTAATAAATTAGTGATATATAAACCCAAGTCATCGCGCCCACGATCTAGAGAAGTTTTTGCGGTGGCCACTGGTTTTAAATAAAACAGAGGCGTGGTTTGAATAATATAGCAAAAAACATCTTATTATGGGTTGTGGTACTGATGGTACTCATGAGTGTCTTTGGCAGCATGGTACAACAACCACAAAAAAGCAGCGAAATCGTTTATTCGGATTTCATTAACATGGTGCAAAGCGGACAAATTGAAGAAGTCTTAATTGATCCAGAAACTTCGGTTCATCGCAAAATTGTTGCCACCACAACATCTGGTGAAAAATTAACTGTACAAGCAGGAAACGACCCTCATTTAGAAGATGATTTGTTGTTGAACCATGTTAAGTATGCGGTACAAGCACCTCAGCAAGACGGCTGGGGCTGGCGTATATTTGAAACCATATTCCCAATATTGTTATTCATTGGGCTGTGGTTCCTTATCATGCGACAAATGCAAGGTGGCGGCGGTAAAGGTGGGGCCATGAGTTTTGGCCGTTCAAAAGCCAAACTGATGACTGAAGATCAAAACAAAGTCACATTCGACGATATGGCTGGTGCCGAAGAAGCCAAAGAAGAAGTGGCAGAAGTGGTTGAGTTTTTAAGAGACCCTACTAAATTTCAAAAATTAGGTGGACACATCCCCAAGGGAATCTTGTTAGTTGGTTCACCGGGTACTGGTAAAACTTTATTGGCAAGGGCCATTGCTGGTGAAGCCAAGGTTCCTTTCTTCACCATTTCAGGCTCAGATTTTGTTGAAATGTTTGTTGGTGTGGGTGCATCTCGTGTTCGAGATATGTTTGAACAAGCTAAAAAGAATTCGCCTTGTATTATTTTTATTGATGAAATAGATGCCGTTGGTCGCCAGCGTGGTGCAGGTATGGGCGGTGGTAATGACGAGCGTGAACAAACCTTAAATCAATTGTTGGTTGAGATGGATGGTTTTGATGGGAATGAGGGGGTTATAGTTATCGCCGCTACCAATAGACCTGACGTTCTTGATTCGGCATTATTAAGACCCGGTCGGTTTGACCGTCAAGTGGTGGTTCCATTACCCGATATTTTAGGTCGTGAAGCGATACTAAAAGTACATATGAAAAAAGTACCTTTGGCTGATAATGTCAAACCAAGAGATATTGCAAGGGGCACGCCTGGTTTTTCAGGTGCTGATTTAGCTAATTTAGTTAATGAAGCCGCCTTATTTGCTGCCAGAACAGATGCCAAAGAAGTCAATATGGAATGTTTTGAGCAGGCCCGCGACAAAATTTGGATGGGTGCTGAGCGAAAATCGATGGTGATGGATGAAAACGACAGAAAGGTTACGGCTTATCATGAGTCGGGTCATGCGATTGTTGGTTATATGTCACCTGAACACAATCAAATTTACAAAGTGACTATTATTCCTCGTGGAAGGGCTTTGGGTGTTACGATTTCTCTGCCAGAAAAAGATGAGATTTCTGTCAGTAAGCGTAAACTGGAATCACAAATTGCCATGGCTTACGGTGGAAGAATAGCTGAAGAGTTATTAGGTGGTGTTGATGCCATTTCTACTGGAGCTTCTAGCGATATTCAACAAGCCACCAGTATTGCCAGAAACATGGTAACCAAGTGGGGCTTTGGTGAAGGTTTGGGGCCATTGTTGTACTCAGAGGACGAAGGTGAAGTGTTTTTGGGTAGACAGGTTACACAACATAAAAATGTTTCTGATGCGACTGCAAAATTGATTGATGAAGCGATCAAAAAAATCATTGATACTAACTATGAAAAAGCCCGCAAAATTTTAACAGACAACATTGATAAATTACATATCATGTCACAAGCTTTGTTGAAATATGAAACCATTAATGCGAGCCAAGTTGCTGAGATAATGGAAGGTAAAGAAATCACTCCTCCAGAAAACTGGGAGGAAGATGACAGTGATGACAAACCTAAAACTGACACCAAGAAAAAAGCAAAAGATGCCAATGATTCTGTGATTGGTGGTGAGGCAACTGAATCATAAGTTTTCAATAGCCATGCCTGTTTTAAGAGATTTTAGTGTTATGGGGGTCCTTAATGTGACCCCCGATTCGTTTTCAGATGGTGGACAATTTGACCAAATTGAATCAGCAATGAAGCAAGTTGATTCGATGGTTGTTGCTCAAGCTGATTGGATTGATGTTGGTGGTGAATCAACTCGACCTGGAGCGCCTACTGTTCATGTAGATGAAGAGATTTCACGGGTCATTCCAATCATTCAAGCCATCAAGGCCAAATACCCCAATCAAAAAATTTCAATTGATACCAGTAAACCAGAAGTGATGGAAGCGGCCATCATGTCAGGTGCCAGCATGATTAACGATGTCAATGCCTTGCAAGCCGAGGATGCCATAGAAGTGGCGGTTAAACATGATGTCATGGTTTGTTTAATGCATAAACAAGGCACACCTCAGGATATGCAAGACCATCCAGATTATGACGATGTGGTGCAACAAGTTTTGGATTTTTTTGATCAGCGAGTTGAAGCTTGTTTGTCGTATGGCATGGATGCTGAGCGTATTATTTTGGATCCAGGTATTGGTTTTGGAAAAAACCTGGAGCATAACCTTGAATTATTACGCAACACGTCAACTTTCAAACAAATGGGCTTGCCGGTGATGATTGGCGTATCAAGAAAATCTTTGTTTCAAGATTTATTAAATCGTCCTGTAGAGCAGAGGTTAGCCGGTTCTTTGGCTGTAGCTGAATTCACCTATTTACAAGGGGCTGATTACTTTAGGGTACACGATGTGGCTGAAACCATGGATACACTTGCTGTTTGTCATGCGTTGATTGGCAGTTCAGAATAACCAGGGCTAATAAGGAATTTTTATGAGTAAAAAATATTTTGGTACAGATGGTATCAGAGGTAAAGTAGGCGGCTCATTAATGACCGCAGAATTTGCTTTGCGCTTGGGTTATGCCGCTGGCAAAGTATTGGGACATTCAATGCCCAATAAAACCATTGTCATTGGCAAAGACACACGGGTGTCTGGGTATATGTTGGAATCTGCTTTGGAGGCAGGGTTATCATCTGCTGGGGTCAATATTATTTTGTTTGGGCCTATGCCAACGCCGGCAGTTGCGTGGTTAACCAAAACGCTGCATGCCAGTGCAGGTATTGTTATCAGCGCCTCACACAATCCTTATTATGACAATGGGATTAAGTTCTTTAATCAAAGTGGTCAAAAACTCAATGATGAGCAGGAATTGGCAATTGAAGCCTTGTTGGATCAACCGATGGAAATGGTTGAGTCAGCGCAGTTGGGTAAAGCCAAGCGTCTTAATGATGTCGATGGGCGGTATATTGAATTTTGTAAAAGGGCAGCCAATCGACAATTACTGGCAGGGAAAAAGCTTGTTTTAGATTGTGCCAATGGCGCCAGCTATCACATTGCGCCGCAAGTGTTTGAGGAATTGGGTGCAGACATCACTGTTATCGGAAACAAACCGAATGGATTTAATATCAATCAAGATTGCGGTTCTACGGAAGTGTCTGTTTTAAGTGAAATGGTGATTGAGACCAAAGCCGATTTAGGCGTGGCATTAGATGGGGACGGTGATCGTGTGGTGATGGTTGATCACACCGGAAATGAAGTTAATGGTGATCAACTTATTTTTATGATTGCTAAATATCTACATTCACAAAACAAGCTCAATGGTGGTGTGGTGGGTACCTTGATGTCTAATCAGGGTATGGAAGCAGGGCTGAAGCAATTGGGTATTCCATTTGTTAGGGCCAATGTAGGTGACCGTTATGTTCATCAAGAATTAACCAAAAGAGATTGGATTTTAGGTGGTGAATCATCTGGACATATTTTGAATTTAAATTTGGCTGGAACGGGTGATGGTATTATCAGTGCTTTGATGGTTTTAGAAGTGATTATGGAAACTGGGAAATCATTGAAGGAATTGGCCGCTGAAATGTTGTTGTATCCTCAGACTATGATAAACATTCATCACGATCAACCGAAAAAACTGGCGCAAAATCAAAAGTTGATTGATGCAGCTCAAAAAGTTGATGATGAACTTGGTGAGGAGGGCAGGGTTTTAATCCGGCCTTCAGGTACCGAACCTAAGTTAAGAGTTATGGTAGAAGCCAAAGAGGCTTCAGTCGCAAAATCACAGGCCAATGCTTTGGCCAATCTGGTAAAAACATTATGAAACCTATCATTTTTTTATTATTAAGTTTAACCTTTCAATCAGCTCAAGCCTTTGAATTTCCTGAAATCAGTGACCTTTGGTTTAGAGAGGCGCCACCGACGGCCAAGATGCTGGCAGCTTATGTTACGGTTGAAAATCAAACGCAGAAGGAGCTTAAATTAATTGGTGCATACGCGCCTGATTTTGGTATGGCAGAAATTCATAAAACCATTGAAGTAGATGGTATGTTGAAAATGCGGGAACAGAAGGAGTTGTTATTGCCCAATGAGTCTCAGCTGGTTATGGAGCCAGGTGGGTTGCATATTATGTTGATGATGCCTAAAAAACGATTTACTGTGGGTGATGAAGTCAGAATCTGTTTGATTTACCAAGATGACTCGGGCCAGGAACAGGTTCAGCATCTGGATTTTCCCGTTAAAAAGCAATAAGTCATTGGCATGAAAAAGAAGGACTTTGATTTCACTTTACCTGCGCATTTAATTGCTCAAGAACCTTTGGCCCATCGATCTGAAAGTCGATTGTTGAAACTGAATAAATCTACCGGTCAAATCACCGATTTACGATTTAAAGACATATTGTCTGAGTTGCATGCGGGTGATTTATTGGTATTTAATAACACCAAGGTGATTCCAGCCAGGTTATTGGCACAGAAATCAACTGGCGGTAAAATTGAAGTTTTTATCGAAAGGGTGTTGAATGAACACCAAGCCAAAGCACTGCTGAAATCAAATAAGTCGGTTAAATTGGGTAGCTTAATTGTGTTTGATGGTGAAGCAAAAATGATTGTAACAGCTAAACAAGGCATGTTTTATTTGGTTGAAACCCTTCATCAATACAAGCTCAGTGATTTAATGACTCAGCACGGACATATGCCATTGCCACCATACATCACGCGTGATGCCGATGATTATGATGCTGAACGTTACCAAACCGTTTATGCTGACAGCGAACACGCGGGAGCGGTGGCAGCTCCAACTGCTGGTTTACATTTTGATGCTGAACTGTTGAGCCAAATTAAGAGCAAAGGCATACAGACTGCCTTTGTCACCTTGCATGTGGGAGCAGGCACCTTCCAACCGGTAAAAACCGATGACATTGAGTCCCATCAAATGCACAAAGAGTGGTTGTCAGTAGATCAACAAGTGTGCAACTTGGTGAAACAAACACAGGAAAATGGATGCCGTGTTATTGCGGTGGGTACCACTGCTGTAAGGTGTTTAGAAACAGCGGCTGCTACCGGTGAAATCACACCATATGTTGGTGATACCCAGATATTTATTTACCCGGGTTATGACTTTAAAGTCATTGATGGTTTGATTACCAATTTTCATTTGCCTGAATCAACATTAGTGATGTTGGTTTCAACATTGGCAGGCCGTGAAAATATCATGGCCGCTTATCAACATGCCATTGATGAAGAGTACCGATTTTTCAGTTATGGTGATGCTATGCTGATGTTGTGAAATCAGTAGATATTGAGGCCAGCGCCTTTAAATTTTAGTTGAGGTGATGTTAATCAGCTGAAAACTGTTCATTACTTTTACCATTCCCATATTTTTGCTGAATGCCTCAGCTTCCTCTTCGTTCAATTGAAATGACATTCTTTTTAAAAAAAGCAGTTATTTTGTACCACAAAATAAAACACTAAAATTCAGCCTGAACTGAAGGCTTAGTCCAGTCAGTTGAGAATGAAAATATTAGGATCTTAAAAGTGAGCAAGTTGGCTCTTTACGACGTTGCGTCGAAGGCCACAATCCAGCGTCTGTCTGAAAATGGTCTAGGCTTAAAATAATTCAGCAATTGGTAATGACATCCCAATGACACTGGGCCCTGCCATTGTTAGCACGACGATGTCTTATCGACCTTTGATATTAAATTTGTTATTCAACGCAACTTACCCGAATGAGCTACACTTCTGAATAAGGTATTGGTTAACATCACTTGTAAACCATCTAAAAAAGCTCGCAATGTTGGTTCTTGGGTGTAAGCAATGACCATGCCTTTGCCAGTGGGTTGATGAATCAGAAACGGTTTGTAGGCCAATTGTTGACGATTTTCTTCCCACAAGTAGCCGCTGGCCAATAAATCATCTGCGCCTTTGAACCAAGCCACATTTTTGCCTTTGTCTAATTTGATTGGGGTATAGATTTGTTGACCAGTGACCATGCCAATCACTTCGGGTTTAACTCCAGCCGTTAACCAATGGTCTTGGTCTACTGCCACTTTAGCCAAAACACCCGCCACTGAATCAGGACGGCTTTTTTCTGGTTGAAGCGATTGCTTGAACTCATCCCCAGTTTTGATCAATTGACCAGCCGTTGTTTGACTTTTTTCAGGTTTGTTTTCTTTTTTATCCGATGAGGCTTGGAAGGCTTCTTCTGCCTTAACTGACAACCACTTGGCTTGTTCACTGGTGGCAAAATTGGTTGCGCTACCAAGGGTTAATAAAACCCCTCCGTTATTGATCCATGCTGTGATATGGTCGATGCTTTTTTGATTGAATGTTTGGCTGTAATTTCCAGAAGGTAGGATCAACACATCATATGGGCTAAGGTCAGCATTGATTAAATGTTGACTGCGAATCGCTGTGATCGGATATCCTAATTGATGTTCAATTACAAATCGACTGTTACCAGCACTTAGGCTACTTGTGGGTTCATCCCAAGCCATGGCAATTTTAGGTGCAGGCATCTCAACCACGTTGCCGCTGCCAAAATTGGGTCCTTTGCTTACCCAGCTTGAATCAATACCATCAACTACCGCACCTGTCTCTAAAGCAATTTGTTTGATAACAGTGGCCACATTTTCTTTATTGTTTTTGAGCTCAATAATTAAAGTGCCTGCGGGGTAAATGGTTTTATTGTCCAAAGTGAATGACAAATCAGATGATTTAACCTTAAGCCCTTGGCGCAAGGCACTGGTTAAAAATCGTCCTGCGGCCATGTCGCCCCATGGAATTAAAAATGCCACTGTCGCATTGGGCTGGGTTAATTGTGTTGACAGTGAAGTACTGGTGTCAAAAGCTTGTAATTGATTTGATTTGATGGAATGACAATTGAAGACATCTATATTAAACATCAATGGTAATGACCATGCAGTTAAATCATAAATTTGATCTCTGAGGTTTCGGTTTCGACGTTGTTCTTGTTCGTCAATAAAGGCTTGGTCCATATCAACTTGTTGGCGCATTAAAGTTGCCACCAAACGACCTTTGGGTTGAGCTGAATCAACCACAAATCCACCAGATTTGAATGCATGTCCACAGGCTTTAATGTCTTGGTTAAGTTGTTGAACTTCAATCCCATGAGCGCCTAACAGCTGTACTAAGCGATGTGCGCCGGCTCGATCGGGTTGTTTTGGAATGATATATTGTCGTGTTTTACTTTTTTTACCTTCGGCAATGGCCGTCACTTGATATTGATGAAAGTCCTTTAGCAGCTTTGCACGGTTATTTGCAGTGGCTTCAATGGTTGAAATAGAGGCAACAAAGTGCTTTTGCACTGAATCGGCATAGGTGTAAAGTTCACCATTGCGTTTTTTGAACACTTCACCTCGGGCTGAACCCACTTCATAAGTGGATGCTGAGGCACCATAGAATGTGGGCCATGAATCACCATAACCTGGATAAAAAGCATCAAACACTTCACGGGTAAAATAGTCATAGCCCATGGCATCGAAATGTTTGGCATGGTTTTTGCCAATTAATGTCATATTATTAATTTGATCTGCGGTCATTAATGGATTCATCGGTTCGGCGGCAGGAGCGAAATAATAGGAACTGTCGCCACCCATCTCATGCAAGTCAATCACCACCAACGGCAAGAATCGGTTTAATACAGCGATGCGACCTTGGGTTTCAGGTTGGGTCATGGCCAGCCAATCTCGATTCATATCAAATAGATAATGGTTGCTGCGACCTTTGGGCCATGGTTCATTGTGCTCGGCACTAAAGCGATCACTGCTGTGTTCTAAACCAACACTTGCATAGTAGTGGTTGGTGAACCGTGTTCGACCATCAGGGTTTTGCAGTGGGTCAATAAATACCAAAGCGTTGTTCATAATATCTTGAGTCATCGGCAGGTCTGGCGTTGCTAACAGGTGATAAGCCGTCATCATGGCAGCATCGGTGCTACTGATTTCATTGCCATGCACACCATAACCGAGCCACACAGCAGCTGGCAGCTGTTCGATCAAAGCATTGGCTTGGGTTTTATCCACCACTCTTGGGTCGGCTAATTGCTGTATGTTTTGTTCAAACTCTTTGAGCTGGGAAAGGTTTTTTGGGGAGCCAATAACCAGATAGATTAATTCGCGACCTTCCCAAGTATGACCATAACTGAATTTTTTAATGCGCTCGGGTGCTATAGCGACTAAGGCATCAAAGTATTTGAGCATATCATTGTGGTTGGTTATTTTTTTACCTGCAGCATAACCCAGTACATCATGGTGATTTGGGATGGATGAATCGTAATTCACTTCTGGCCAATACATCTCAGTAGAGTGGGCCAAAGAATTATGCAGGAACAGTGATAGTAAAGCAGCAACGAATAATGTTTTGTATGACATGAAAAACCCTTTTAGATTCAGACATAAGTATAACTGAAAATGATAGCAACACATGTGTCAGAAGATGGGTATTTGACCACTCAGTAACAGTAGGGGCTTTAGCGCAACACAGGTTTTACCCGCATTCATTAAATTAATAATGAGGAGGCACTTCGTCCATTGGTTTGATGTCAATGATGTCGCTTTGTACTTGTTTCATGTGTTTACTGAGGTTTTGAATCACTGAATGTAAGTCATCTATCTTTTTTGTTTGTTGATAGACCATTTTGTTTAAGTCATCAACGGTGTCTTCTAAAAAAGCGATGCGGGTTTCTAAGTCAATCAATTGGGTTTCTGTCACGGGTAGCCTTTCTATCAGTTTGGTTGTCATAGTATAATGCATTTATAAGTATAAGGATGAATAGAAAATGACTCACAAAAAGAGTTTGTTGGCTGAACTCGCTGAAAGAAGAATTCCCCAAATTTTGGGTATGTATGTTGCGGCTGTGTGGCTGGCTGTTGAAATGGGCGAGTGGATGAGTGAGCGCTTTGATGTGCCTAGCCAATTTTCATCCTATGTTTTCGTTATTATGATTTCATTTTTGCCATTGGTCGCTTTATTGGCTTGGGGGCATGGTCGACCTGGCAAAGACAAATGGACACAAAAACAAATTATTTTCATTCCTTTTAACGTGCTCATCGCTTGGTTTGCAGTCAATACTTTTATCCATCCCGTAGCAAAAAAGCCTGCCACTGAAATTTTAAGTTTGACTGATGTTCAAACTGGAAAATTAGTCAATTATGAAGTGGCTAAATCCGGAATGAGTCAGAAAGTGCAGGGGTTCTTTTGGGAAAATAAAACCGGTGATGAATCTTTGGATTGGTTGAGCTACGGTGCAATGTGGATGGTGGCTACAGATATGATGCGAAATCCCATTATTTCAATTCGCACCCCCTATGAGTCTCCTGCGGTCATGCGAACTTTAATAAGTAAAGGCTTCGATCGTGGCATCAACGAACCCTTGTCACTCAGTTTAGATATTGCAAATGACAGTAATTCACAGTGGTTGATCAAAGGCGAAATACGTAAACAAAATAACGCGCTTACTTTTGAAGCTTCATTGTATGATGTGCTTACAGGTGCTGTTGTAACCAGCATTTCAGCCTCTTATGACGACTGGTTATATGCCTTAGATGATGTGGCTGAGCAATTGACCGCTGTTATTTTAAAACGGGCAAAAATAACACCCAACATTATTCCTGAACGGGCTTTGTCTGAGCAGCTATCAACAAATCTATTTGCCATAGAGTCGGTGATTAACTCATTAAATTCAGTGTTTATTGATAATGATTATGCAGAAGGAGTGGCTTGGTTAAAAAAAGCACTTGAAGCCGATGATAAGTTAGCTGTCGCCTATGTTTTAATGCTCAGTTATTATCGTGGGTTGGGTGATTTTGATTTGGCCAAAGAAGCCGCTGAAAATGCATTGAAGCTTGAGTATAAACTGTCTCCTGAGGCAGTACTTAAAGTCCAAGTTAATTATTATGCCATTAACAGCGAGTTAGATAAGGCCATCAAAGTGTTGGAAAACTGGGTGAAGCTGTCACCTGAAAGTGCGGATGCCTTGCAAGCTTTAGGTGGTAATTACATGATAATCGGTAATCGTTTAGATGATGCTCTGAAGGTTTATGAAAAGCTCAGTGAAATCCAACAGTCAAATGCCACAGCATTAGTCAATACTGCGCGCATATACCGTTTAAAAGATGATAAAGATCGAGCATTGGCAGCCTTGCAAATTTATTATGAAAGTAGTCAGGATAAAACATTGCCTTTGATAGAAATGGCCACTACTTATATGCAATTTGGCGAACTTGATGCGGCTAAAATAAATTATGAAGAGGCCAGCTTACTTAACTTTAATAACATAAATGCTGAATTAGGTTTGGCCAAAATTAAAGGCTTGAAGGGCTTTGTTGATGAAGCCATTGCTGATATGGATCGTTTGGTATTGAAAGCTGAAAATGACAGTGATCGCGTTAAGGTATTGACAGAAAAAGAAAATTTTTTGATTTTAAGTGGCCGTTTGAAAGAAGCTATGGGTGTAGTTGATCAGATGAATGAATACAGTCAATCATATATGGATCCATTGTCTCAGGCATTGATGTACGACAGTAAAAAAGCGGTGCATTTGGTTTACCTTGATGACCGTGAGGCGGCTTGGGAAGTCATGCAACAACTTCGCTCAAAGACCAAACCGCCATTTGATCAAATCTTATATATGATTGAAATGGATATTTATGAGGAAAGTGGTGAACATGATAAATCGGTTGAAGCTTTGGCAAAATTTGAAGCCTTCATTAAACAAAGCCAAATGGTGATTTATAATCAATTTATAATCGCTTCAAAAGCCAAAAAAGCCAGAAGTGCGGGTGATTATGAAGCGGCCATTGAGTTTCACAATCAAGCGATTGCTGAATCTAAACAGTCCTTTGTTACCTTGAATTCATTACTGGTCCTTGATGATTTGTTGTATCAAAAGGCCTTGACTTTGTATGAGATGGGACAATACGGTGGAGTTACTGATTCGCTTGAAGTGGTGTTAAAACGAAATCCACTCAATGGTCAAGTCATGTTGTTGAAAAGCAAAGTTTTGATTAAACAGAACAAAGTCAAACAAGCCAAAGAGTTAATTGATCAGGTTAAACAACTTTGGTCCAATGCAGATCCATCATATATACATTTAAAGCAGTTGAGTGAAGTTGAAGAATTGTTAATCAATGAAGTTAATTAAATGCCAAAGAGGTTCAGTTGTTTATAACATCTTGGCATGATTGCTATGACCAAAGGAATGATTCATAGAATGTTATTGTGGTACAAGGACAGTCACAGTATGAATTTGATGGAAGCGGAATATGCCTCAATGAACCGCTTAAAATGTAATACGCTCAACAAAGTTTAGACCTACACAGATTATTTCGAATTGGATATATTAAAGCTCAAATTAACCAGACAATATGACAGACCCTATCAAACCGTTCTCGCTTTCTTGTGAAAGGAATCAGTACGCCATTCTCGATGTATTGCAAAATACATTTGAAGTTGGTGTTCGACATGTTCTTGAAATCGGTTCTGGTACTGGGCAACATGCGGTGTATTTTGCCCAGCATTTTCCTGAAATTAGGTGGCAAACTTCAGACATGGTAGAAAATCATGTCGGTATTCAAATGTGGTTGGAAGAAGCACAACTCGCTAATGTCATCTCACCGGTCGAATATCAAATTGGTCAGAGTCAATGGCCGAAAGGGCCGGTGGATGTGGTTTTTAGTGCAAATACCTTGCATATCATTTCAGTTGAGTTGGTTAAGATGTTGATTCAAGATCTGGGTGATAATCTGGAAAAAGGCAATCAGGTTATATTTTATGGTCCTTTTAAATACCAAGGTGAATTCACCGCTGCGTCTAATGTAAAATTTGAAAGGTGGTTGAAAAACATCGATCCATTACGTGGCATTCGTGATTTTGAAACCATTGTAGAGTTGATGCATGATCAAGGTTTTACATTACTGCATGACATCAATATGCCAGCCAATAACCAACTGTTAATATTTAAACGATTATGATAAGTTTTCAAGACATTAAACAAGCGCATCAACGCATCAAGCCTTACATCAATGACACACCGGTGGTCAGTTCGTCACAATTGAACCAGTGGTTGGGGCATGAAATCTATTTCAAAGCCGAGTGCTTACAAAAGATCGGTGCTTTTAAAGCACGTGGTGGCTGTAATGCCATACAAACTTTGCGAGAGCAAAACAAAGAAATAAAACGTGTGGTGGCCCAGTCATCAGGCAATCATGCGCAAGCGGTTGCATGGGCAGCGTCGCAATTTAATATTCCAGCCACTTTGTTTATGCCTTCATTTGCATCTAAAGTCAAAGCCCAAGCGACACGTTCTTATGGTGCTGAAGTGAAACAATTTGATACACGCCAAGCTGTGGATCATGCGGTTGAAGCGGCGGCAGCTGAACCGGGGGTGTTTTGGATTCCACCCTTCAATGATTATTCGGTGATAGCGGGACAGGGGACCGCGGCCCTAGAGGCCTTGCAACAGGTTGGACAAAATATGGATGCTTTATTTGCGCCTTGTGGTGGTGGCGGACTGATATCTGGCAGTTTGGTGGCAACCCGTGAATTGCAACCCAAAGCCCAAGTAATTGCAGCGGAACCGTTGGCAGGTGATGATGCATTTAGATCTTATCAATCGGGTAAAATTCAACGCCTTGATGATGCCCCCAGGACTTTAGCAGATGGTGCCATGACGTTGTCGATTGGTGAAAAAACGCTTGAACACATTAAACATTTGGATGACTTTTATACCGTTGAAGAAATGCCGATGGCTTATTGGACTCAATGGTTACAACACCTGCTAAAAATGCATGTGGAACCCACGTCGGCAATGACGATGGATGCGGTTTGTCAGTGGCTAAGAAAGCAATCAGGCTCCAAGAAAGTGATGGTTATATTATCAGGTGGCAATATAGATGTGAAGATGATGCAAACACTTTGGGCGGTGGATTATTTAACCCATGTTCCCCAATTGTAATTAATCGTTTGGCCTAGCTTGTTTGGTGGTTATATTTCTTTAATTAACCGGAATCCGACATGTGAGTGTGATTCATCAACAGGTAGGGCTTCCAAATTTAAATTATTAATACCTTGGCCTGACCTCCATGAGGTGCCGGCTGCACAGGCAGGGTTATCCGAACAGTTACTGACCCATTCTGCAACATTGCCGTTGTAATCATTGAGATTGATTTTGCTGGGGAATGATTGGGTCGGTGCCGTGAATATAAAACCATCGTTGCAGTTAAGTGTTTGATCTGTGGCTTTATTTTCACTTTTAACTTCAGTACCTGCGACATTGGCTGCTTGACAATTATGCGTTGGCCTGACTTGTTGATTGATGTATTGCCATTCTTCTGCAGTTGGTAGGCGATAAATGATGTCTGATTTGTTACTGAGCCATGTCGCATAAGCTTGGGCTTGATTGAATGACACACATACCACAGGATGGTTGTCTGTTTGATCAAATGGTGGTTTAGCCCAGGTCTTCTTGAAAAATGATTTTTTACCATAATGGTGGCATTTATTATCAGTGAATTGTTCACCTGCAAACGCTTTAAATTGTGCCACCGTGACTTCTGATTGGCTGACCATTAAGTCGTTCATTGTGGTTTGGTTATAGACCGGTATATAAACAAATTGGTGGCCTGAAGAATCTTGGCTGATGTCACCTTTTTTGGGGATGGCATCATAAACACTTTGTAGCTTATTGGTTACTGGTGCATCAGGAACCAACAGTTGTGCCATTTTTAGGTAATCTTCAGTGATTGGGTTTTGTCGCCTTTGTTCAGAAGCCTGTTTAACCATTTGGTCAGTCACCGACATCACCTCGCTGACCTGTTTGTCGAACAAACCGCGGTCTATATTGTAAGTGTTGATATAAGCAACTACAGACTTGATGTGTTTTAAAGCAGCTTTGGTGTCATCCTGTTTCAATTTACTGGCAATTAAACTAAAGTAATAGACACCAACCTGATTAAGGCCTTTGCGAGCCTCTTCATGGTCAGGTTGTTCAAGCAGTATTTTTTGAAACTTATCAGCGGCGTTTTCACCTCTGGGTTTGGTTAAACGGAATTTTTTGAGTAATTGTTGGGCTTCACTTAAAGTAACTTCGATTGACATTTCGGTGATTTGATCGTTGTCCAAATTGCCCGTTAAGTCAATCAATTCGAAATCTTCATCCAGCTCAGAATCAGTTTCAAGCACTCCAATGGTTAAATCCAAGGGATCGCCAGATGAAGACGAATCAATTGTTGTTTGAATGACGTCAATGGGGGCCGCTTCAATGGTGGTGTTCGGTTCGATGGTCGCATTACTTATGGCGGCTTCATCCGTTGCGGTGAATTTGGTGGCGCCAGAAAAAAGCCAAGCACCAACAACAATGGTAGCCAACACCAAAGCTGCAGCTATGCCCATTTGAGCTTTGCTTATGCGACTTGTCACGGGCTCTTTTGTTGGTCCCATTTCTTCGTTTTTTAATTTGTTGTATTTGATTTCTAACAAGGCGTCTTTGACTTCTTCAACAGATTGGTACCTGTCTTCTGGGTCTTTAGCCAGACAAGTATCAATGACAGTTTGCCAAGCCGCCAACGCTTTAGGTAATGTTGGAATGGGTTTATTGATGTGAGCCATTAAGATGGAAAAATCATTACTTGCGTCAAACACGTGATCGCCGGTTAATTTTTCATAAATAATACACCCCAAGCTATAAATGTCAGTATGGAAATCAATCATCTTGGATTGAATTTGTTCTGGGCTCATAAAATGTGCACTACCCAAAAGCTGTGTATCCTTGGTTTTTCTTTTGATGTTCTTGGAAATGGCAATACCAAAATCAGCAATCTTTATGCGTCCGAATTGATCAAATAAAATATTTTCCGGTTTTAAATCTCGATGAATAACGCCGTGTTTGTGTGCATGAGATAAGCCATCACAAATTTGGCACAAAAGCTCAATTAAATGATCAGAGTTGGTACAAATAATTTCACCAAAATCGCCATGGGTCAAATAGGGCATGGTGAAATAAGCCAAACCAGATGGTAACTTTTTGGCTTCGTAAATACTGATGATGTGAGGATGATCCAGAGAAGCCACCGTTTTAGCTTCATCAACGAATCTTTCCGCTAAAGTTTTGTCATCCATCACCAACTTTTTCAAAACTTTAATGGCTACTTTTCTTTGTAAAGAAATCTGTCTACCTAAATAGACAGCCGACATGCCACCCTCGCCAATTTTATCTAATATGGTGTGGTCAGGTATTGATAAGTTTAATTTTGGAACGGTTTTCAACATATTTTCTTTAATTGACAGAATTTCATTTTAACGCATCGAGTGATTAATTTATTATAATTAGTCAAAGCTTTGATTGGTTTCTGTGATGGCCGTCAAAAGAATAAAACTTTTTATTTTGCGTCAATTAGATAAGTGTCAATTTAGGTCAGTATTAAAGATAAAACGTTAATATGTCATCATCATGCTTGTGGTTAACGGTTAACTGAATACAATGTTGAGCCAATTTCTAATGAAAATAAAACATGTCACTGATTAGTTTTGACAAAGTAAGTATTGATTTCGGCGCACATCCTATATTGCATTCAGTTAATTTGACCATCTCCAAAGGGCAGAAACTGGCCTTGATTGGACGAAATGGCGAAGGTAAATCCACCTTATTAAAAATCATGGCTGGCGAAATCCCGATTGATGATGGCCAAGTGATTAAACAAGATGGGATGAAAGTGGCAATGATGAAACAATCTGCCGTCAATGAATCTGAGTCAACAGTCAGGGAATTTTTACTGCATGCTTTGGGAGAAGTTGGGCATGCATTGGAAAAATATGAGACCGCCACAGATCCAGATCTGATGGCTGATTACCAACATGTGATTGATGAACATAATGGTTGGGCATTGCTACAGCAAATTGATGTGGTTACCACAAAATTAAAACTCAACCCAGATGATGTGATTAAGTCGCTTTCCGGTGGTGTTAGGCGTCGAATTAATTTAGCTGCCGCATTGGTACAAATGCCAGATGTGTTGTTATTAGATGAGCCTACCAATCACCTTGATATTGAAAGTATTCTTTGGTTACAAGACATGGTTAATAAACTGCATTGTGCAGTGGTTTTTGTGACCCATGACAGGACTTTTTTAAAGAGTATTGCCAATGGAATTCTCGAATTGGATCGTGGAAAAATTTATCAATACGATTGCAACTATGAGACCTATTTAGTCAGGCGCGAAGATCGTCTGGATGCTGAAATCAAAGAATGGGAACGGTTAGATAAAAAACTCAGCCAAGAAGAAGTTTGGGTTCGCCAAGGGATTAAAGCCAGAAGAACCAGAAGTGAAAGTCGAGTCAAAGATTTGGTGGCTTTACGCGAAGAACGTAAATCGCGCCGCACCCAATCAGGAACCACCAAGGCTGCAATTAATGTTGCAGATGCCAGTGGTAAAAAAGTCATTGTGGCTCATAACGTGGGTTTTAAATACGGTGATCAAACGATCCTCAAAGGATTCTCTACCAAAATTATGCGAGGCGACAAAGTAGGGATAATTGGGCCCAATGGCGTAGGTAAAACCACTATGGTGCAATTGTTATTGGGTGAAATTGAACCACAAGAAGGTTCTGTTAAGGTTGGTACTGGCGTAGAAGTGGCCTATTTTGATCAGCTTAAACAAGCGATTAATGATAACGACACGGTGCAAAATAATTTACAACTGGGTACTGATTTCGTCGAAATTAATGGCAAGCCCCGTCATGTCATTTCCTATTTGCAAGATTTCTTGTTCAATGCTGAAAAGATTCGTGGACCAGCCAGTGTCTTGTCAGGTGGTGAACGTTCACGTTTATTATTGGCTCGTCTATTTGCACGTCCAGCCAATGTCATTGTGATGGATGAACCGACCAATGATTTGGATATGGAGACATTGGATTTGATTCAAGACTTATTGTTTGATTTCAAAGGTACTTTAATTTTGATCAGTCATGATCGAGATTTTATTGATAATGTGTGCACCCAAACCATCGTCTATGAAAATCCTGTGGATGGCGTATATGAAGTCAATGAATACATTGGTGGTTATGAAGATTATTTGAGACAACGTCGTAAACCTGCAGTCAGTAAGTCACCCAGTAAAGACAAGCCAAAGCAGTCTGAAAAACCTAAAAGTGCTCATGCCAATAAACTATCCTTTAAAGAGAAACATGAGTTAGAGCAACTGCCAGCACAAATTGACCAATTAGAAACTCAAATTGCTGAATTATCAAAACAAGTCTGCGATCCCAGTTTCTATAGCAAGGATGATCAAGAGGTTAAAAAGGTGACGGCTGCATTGGCCGATAAGGAAAAACAGCTACAAACAATCTATGACCGTTGGGATGAGTTAGAAGCTAAGGGCTGAATATACCTGTTCACTCACCGTGAAGAATAGCAAGGGATTAAAGACATGTAGAAGCTAAGTCAGCCATGCATTAATGCCAACGTGGGGGTGTTGGATACTATTCTACCCGTTGTGTTGACCCTGCATGACAGTTGTAACTACCCAAGAATTTGGTTGAATTTTGTGATTAAGTGGTGCAATTGATCACGTTCTTCTTGGTTTAACTGACTCAACAGCTCTTCTTCATAGCGCAGGGCATCAGGGATGACTGCCCGCATTAAGTACCGACCACGTTCGTTCAATTCATAGTTTTTGGCTCGTGCGTCTAATGGGTGCTGCGTTTGTGTCAGGTATTTTTTTTGCACCAATGATTTAACAGTTCGACTGATACGCACCTTGTCCATTTGAGACAATTTAGCAATTTTTTTTGCTGTGATGTCGGGGTTTTTGTATAGGATAATCAAAACTCGCCATTCTGAGGTATTGATACCGAATTGGTCTTGGTAATGTTCAGCGATGCCATTTGAAATTTTTAAGCTTAAAATCGACAGTTGATAGGGTAAGAATTGATTAAGGTCCATTAAGGAAGTCCTGATTGATACACAGCCATCATAATCAAAAATAGTTTCAAATGAAACAAATATTAGTTTCAAATGAAACTAAATGCGGATAGAATAATCTTTTTAACATTTCGGGGACAACGACATGTCAGCAACCATCAACGGTTTTGGCTTTATTGAGTACTCGGCCAACGATGCCGCGCCATTGCATAAATTATTTCGTCAAATGGGTTTTACTGCGATAAAAACCCATAAAACTTTACCCATAACTTTATACCGACAAGGTCAAACAGACTTCTACATCAATGAATGTGAAAGTGGTTTTGCTGCCGATTTTAGAGCTGCACATGGACCTTGTGCCAGTGGATTTTCAATTGTTTTCGATAACAAAGAAGATGCCTTGGCTCACAGTTTAAAAGGTGGGTCAGAACAAGTTGAAGTGCCTAATGGTTTGAATTTTCCAGCCATTAAAGGCATTGGTGATGCTGCTTTGTATATTTTAGATAAAGCAAGCTATGCCAAAATGTTAACTGATGATTTTAACGACATAGTAGGGATGAACCAAGCACCTACTGGTTTTGGTCTTACCTTTATTGATCATTTGACGCATAATTTGTATTTTGGCAACATGGAAAAATGGAGCAAATACTACGAAAATTTATTTGATTTTAGAGAAATTAGATACTTTGATATCAAAGGCCAAAAAACTGGTTTGGTTTCAAAAGCGATGACTTGTCCTAATGGTTCAGTCAAAATCCCATTGAATGAATCAGAAGACCCCAAGTCACAAATCAATGAATACTTGGATGAGTACAAAGGTGAGGGCATTCAACACATTGCTTTATTTACTGATAATATCTATGAGTCGGTAGAGTCAATGCGAGCAGCTGGGGTCGAATTTATGCAAACCCCTGAAACTTATTTCAGTATCATTGATCGCCGCGTGCCAGAACATCAGGAAGATGTGGCTCGGATGCAACGCAACCATATTCTGATTGATGCTGATGAAGCGACCAAGAAAGAAATATTGTTACAGATATTTACCAACACCGCGATTGGTCCAATTTTCTTTGAAATCATTCAACGTAAAGGCAATGAAGGTTTTGGCGAAGGTAACTTCCAAGCTTTGTTTGATTCAATTGAATTAGAACAACAACGCCGCGGGTATTTATAAACGGAGCGATTTGATGAATGGCAAGTGGTTTAATTTTTATAAGAAGCAAGGCAAAGTCGCCAAACAGGCTCACATCGGTTTTCCTGAAGGTAGTTACGAACGGGAAATGGGTAAGGAAGGTTTTTTTGGTCCGGTGACGCATTTTTATCACACCAAGAAACACACTGGATGGACGGCTTTTGAAGGTGACATCAGGCCGCGAGCTTTTGATACCAATTTATTTGGCTCAAGTCAGGAAACACCTTGGGATGCGCATGTGTTGTTGAAAAATAACAGTGTAAAAGTGCGTATGTGGTCGATAGACAGCAGCATGAAAAATTTAGTAAGAAATGCCGATGGTGATGATTTGTTATTCTTCCACCAAGGCACCGCTGATTTGTATTGTGATTATGGACATATGGTGGTTAAAGAGGGTGATTATTTGATGTTACCCAAGGGCACCATGTGGCGATTAGAAACGACCAACCCATGTGAGATTTTAATGATTGAATCTAGCAATGGTCATTACAAGTTACCTGACAAAGGTTTGTTAGGGCCGAATGCCATTGTGGATGCTGCGGTGTATCGTACTCCTGAAATCAATCAGGGCTTTAAGCAACAATACAGTGATGATGATTGGACTGTATTGGTCAAAAGGTTGCAAAAGATTTCAACCATCAATTATCCATTTAACCCCTTGGATGCGATTGGTTGGCAAGGTGATTTGATGCCTGTGGCACTTAATTGGCGTGATATTTCTCCAGTCATGAGTCATCGGTTTCATGTGCCGCCATCTGCCCACACCACATTTTTAGGCAATCGGTTTATTGTCTGCACATTTGTGCCCCGTTTATTTGAAACTGATCCAGAATCATTGAAAGTCCCGTTTTACCATAACAATGATGATTTTGATGAGGTGTTGTTTTACCATTCTGGCAACTTCTTTTCTCGAGACAATATTCATCCCGGAATGATTACTTTGCATCCGACTGGATTTACTCATGGACCACACCCCAAGGCAATGAAGAATGCATTTGTACAGAAAAACACCATGACAGAAGAAGTGGCTGTGATGATTGATACCCGTGATCCGCTGGAAGTATGCGAGGCCGCCGAACAAATCGAATGGCCAGAGTATGTCAACTCTTGGCAAGAACATAAATAATTAGTGTAGAGATTAAATTACCATGAAATTAACCAGTATTAATAACCAAACTCGTGACGGCCAATTAGTCGTCGTTAACAAAGCAGGCACACGTGCTGTAACTGTGCCGCAAATTGCCAATACCATGCAACAAGCCTTGGATGATTGGGACAATGTGGCGCCACAATTGAATACGGTTTATCAGCATTTAAATGCTGAAGGCCTGAATGATGCCTTTGATCTGGATTTAAACGAAGTGCTTGCACCATTACCTCGGGCGTTACAGTTTTTAGATGGCAGCGCCTATTTAGCTCATGTTGAGCGTGTACGTCGTGCCCGTGGTGCCGATATGCCGCCCAGTTTTTTAGAAGATCCGTTGATGTATCAAGCGGTGAGTGATGGTTTTTTGGCTCACAATCAAGACATTGAAGTGGTCAGCGAAGAATATGGTATTGATTTTGAAGCAGAAGCTGCTGTCATTACTTCTGATGTGCCGATGAATGTTTCCGCTGAAGAGGCCGGTCAATATATTCAATTGGTTTGTATTTTAAATGATGTGTCATTGCGTAATTTAATTCCCGCTGAATTGGCCAAGGGTTTTGGTTTCTTACAATCCAAGCCACGTACGGCTTTGTCTCCCTTTTTTGTAACGCCTGATGAGTTAGGTGATGCTTGGCAGAACAATAAGATTCATCTTCCAATGCGAACTTGGTTGAATGGTGAATGGTTCGGCGAACCCAATTGTGGCGTTGACATGCAATTTGATTTTGCTCAGTTGGTTGCACATGCGGCGAAAACCAGACCTTTGTGTGCTGGAGCCATCATTGGCTCAGGTACCATTGCCAACCATGATATGGCTAAAGGTTCGACTTGTTTGGCTGAAAAACGTGTACTTGAGGTAATTGCTGATGGCAAGCCAACAACACCATTTATGAGTTTCGGTGATGATGTCAAGATTGAGATCACTGATACTGAAGGGCATAACATTTTTGGTACCATCCACCAGAAAGTGGTTAAGTATTGAATGAATAAAATCAGTGTTTTGAAAAGCCCGAGTGATTCGGGCTTTTTTTTGGCTGTATAATTGGTTTGTGAGCGATATTTAAACTTAATTGATTCAGCTTATTTTAATGCGGTTTTGGGGTTAAGGTATTATTATCCGACACCAAAGCGTTCATGAGTTAACCCATTGATTGAGTCGGTGATATATTTGTATTTTTCAATTAAAATCGATGATTAATATGACGTGAGAGAAACAAATATGAGATTCAGTAGCAAGGATTATAAATACAAGAAACGGGTCACCCCAGACATGTCAAACAAAGCCTTTCGTATAGGTGATGGACGCATCAGCGGGTATGTCTCTATGTTTTTAGGCATACTGAGTTTCTTGGCGGTTCTTTGCTATCAATTCCCAAGTTATTTGACCACCACAGATTTAAGGGCCGTCTATGATGCGGTTTCTTTGCAACGCATCTTGATGTTAACCATGTGGACCTCATTGGGCTTTGGTTTGCTTACATTTATACTCAATAAAAAGAAGAGAATGGGCGCCATTGGTATTTTATTTACGGTACTTGGTTTTGTCTTAGGCGGCTATCATGTACCGACAGGTCCAGTTGAACCAAGTCATTTGTCATTGGGTTTAGATTGGATGATTCTGGCTTTTATAGCATCTGCGGTTATGTTTATTTTTATTGAGAAAGTTTTTCCTAAATATAAAGAGCAAGTGATTACCAGACCAGAATGGAGATTGGATATGATTTATTTTGTGTTTAATCATTTGTTAATTACTGTTTTATTGTTAACCGCAAATTATTTCTTCAATCATGTATTTTCGTGGGCAATTAGCCTTGAGTTGCAAAGCTTTGTCCTGTCATTGCCGATCTGGCTTCAGGTCATTGTTTTGATGGTTACTGCAGATTTTGTGCTGTATTGGTCACACCGTGCTTATCATGAAATCCCTGCACTGTGGAAGGTTCATGCTGTACATCATTCTGTAGAACATATGGATTGGTTGGCGGGCTCTAGAAATCACGTGGTGCAAACATTTTCTGATCGAATCATTGCGATCATACCTTTGTATTTAATTGGGGCTGATAAATCGGCTTTAGATATCTATGTGGCGATTGCAGCGTTTCAAGCAGTTTATGTACATGCTAACGTGAATATTCCCACTGGACTATTAAAATACATTTTAGTGACACCACAGTTCCATCATTGGCACCATTCTTCTCAAAAACCAGCCATAGACACCAATTACTCAGTACATTTGGTGTTATTTGATGTATTGTTCGGTACTTACCACATGCCGAAGGCGCATTGGCCTTCACATTATGGCACGGTGCCAAGGATTCCCAGGACATTTTGGCAACAAATGATCCACCCCTTCAAAAGGGGTAAATAATGAATACAATAGGCTAAAAAGTAAGGTCATTTATGATATCGTCAAATATTAAAATAGATAGGGGTGGCATTGGATGAAGTTATTAATTGCGGTTGCTGTTATTTTCTTTATGTATCAAAAATGGGGCGTGACTGATGCCTCGGCTGAATTGAATCAAAAATATGGTGCTGATGTCATTATGTATTCTGCTTCATGGTGTGGATATTGTAAAAAAGCCAGGGCACAGTTTGAGCAAAAGGGCATCGTATTCACGGAACTTGATATTGAAAAATCATCACAAGCCAATGCTGAGATGAGAAGTTTGGGTGGTCGTGGCGTGCCGTTGTTTTTGATTAAAGGTGAAGTGGTTCGTGGTTATGACATGAAACGTGTGTTTAAATTGGTCAATGGAATTTGATTTATTAATTCAATCTGAGCGAAGAAAAAACTAATAAAGAAAAACTAATAAAGGACATTCTTTGCTTAGAAATTCAAAACCAATTTTTTAGAGAGGTTTCTATCTAATATTGAACTGATTTGAGCAACGAGTTCACAAGGAAAGTGATCAAGTCCAAGGTATGGTTGGTTTTGAGGTGGTTTTGGCAGATTGGATCAAGCTTGTATTTTTCAACCTTAAATGAAAATGGGTTTAAAGTAAATGCTGGATTTTAACTCCTCCAAAGACTTAAGATGTGTCTGAAATTTGTACTTATATGAAAGTATAGGGTCACAAAAACTCAGAATTAAAACAATAAAAACAGAGGGAAACTATGAAAATCAAATCAATCATGCTAACCACAGCATGTGGCATATTCATGTGTGCAACAAATACACAAGCAGGCGACGTTCAGCTTTATTCAGCCGATCAGGCCCGGGCAATGTTAAACAACCAAGTAAACAATTTGGGAATGACTAACAAAGACATACAGGATGCCAGTTTATCTGATCATTATCTCAGTCAAAAAAACGGAGTCAGCCATTTTGTCTTTAATCAACAGCTTAATGGAATTGAAGTTTACAAGGGTTTGATTCAAATGAACCTTAATCAACAAGGAGAAGTGATTAATGTACATAACCTGTTTGTTAGTGACTTGGCCTCCAAGGCGCCGACAACTCAGACTATAGTTTTCGCTGACCAAGCGATTTTAAATGCAGCTCAACACCTGGGTATTGTGACTCGAATGCCCGCAATTTTAATCAGCCAATCACAATTGCCGAACAAAGCAGCGGTGTATCAAGATGGTGATGTTTCAGATGCTGAGATACCGGTTAAATTAATATACCAGAAAAAAGCGGGTGAAGTGAGGCTGGCTTGGGACCTGCAAATCCAAGAAAGTGGAAATTGGTGGAACCTGCGAGTTGATGCCGAGAATGGTGAAGTGATTGATCAAGTGAATTGGACTGCTGATGCCAGTTATGATGTGATTCCTTTTCCACATGATTCACCAGCTGACAATAATTACCAATTAGAAACTGTGATAGATCCTCATGATGTAATGGCTTCACCCTTTGGTTGGCATGACACCGATGGTTTAGCGGGTGAAGAGTTCACCGATACCCGTGGCAACAATGTATTTGCTCAGGATGATTTGGATGCCAATAATTCTGGTGGTGGTCGCCCCGACGGTGGGGTGGATTTACTCTTTGATGTTCCTTGGAACCCTGCTGTTAATCCAGATGAAGAACAAAATTTGGACTCAGCGATCGTCAATTTATTTTATTGGAATAACATTACTCATGACTTGATGCATCATTATGGATTTGATGAAGCTGCTGGTAATTTTCAGGAAAACAACTACAGCAACACCGGTTTGGGTGGTGATGCAGTGAATGCCGATGCCCAAGATGGATCAGGCACCAACAATGCCAATTTCTCGACCCCTCCAGAGGGTTCTAACCCAAGAATGCAAATGTTTTACTTTGTGGGGCAGCCGGACTTGATAGTGAATTCACCGCCAGCCATTGCTGGGGTATACTTCGCAGCAGGCGCCAGTTTTGGTGGTGATTTGACAGATGTGCCCATTAACGCCATTCTTGAGGAAGCCGATGATAACACCAGTACCACCAGTGATGCTTGTGAGTCTTTGGTCGGTTTTACCGCTGGTCGCATTGCTTTGATTGATCGCGGTAGCTGTGAGTTTGGGGTTAAAGTTCTGAATGCTGAAAATGCAGGTGCCATCGGAGCCATTGTTGTAAACAACGATGGTGACAATATTATCAATATGGGTGGTGGTGTTCAAGGCGGCAATGTGACTATTCCTTCTTTGATGATTGGACAAAACGCTGGTAGTCTAATACGATCTGAACTGATTAACTCAATTGATGTAGGCATGGTTAAATTTAATGCCGATCGTGACAGCGATTTTGACAGTGGAATCATCATCCATGAATATGGTCATGGTATTTCTAATCGCTTAACTGGCGGGGCTTCACAGTCTGGTTGTTTGACCAGTGGTGAACAAATGGGTGAAGGTTGGAGTGACTTTTTTGCCTTATTCATGACATCTACTGAAAATGATTCTGCAACAGATAACAGAGCCATGGGATCATATGCCACCCAAAACCCAGGCGGAATAAGAACCTACCCATACACAACCGACATGCTCGTTAATGAACATACTTTTGCGGATTTAGGCGATGCCAATGGCAGCCCACATTTTGTTGGCTCTATTTGGACCCAAATGCTGTGGGAAGTGTATTGGAACCTGGTTGATAAATATGGCTATGATTCCGATTTATATAACGGTACTGGTGGTAATAATTTGGCTTTACAGTTAGTGATGGATGGCTTGAAATTACAAGTATGCGACCCTGGATTTGTTGATGGACGTGATGCCATTTTGTTGGCTGATCAAAATAACCATGCAGGTGCTAACCAGTGTGAAATTTGGCAAGGGTTTGCTAAACGAGGCTTAGGCATTAATGCCAGTTCAGGCAATGTTAACATCACAGGTGATGAAACAGTATCATTTGATGTACCAGTTGAGTGTCTGATAAGTGATTTAATCTACAAAGATGGATTCGAAAGCATACTCTGATTCTCAGGTTGTAAATGCGAAAGCCCATGCCTTTGCCATGGGCTTTTTTATTACACCAAGCTGACTGAATAAGCCAAAATTAACTGCGCAATGTAATAGCTTGGTAAGCCGATTATTCGATTGATGATACTGCTATGAATGAATCTATTTCTGGCAACCCATAGATCAGAAAAGGCAAATAAAGTGGCACCTGATATGATCCACCATCCAGCGGTGGGTGATTGATTGGTCCAAGCAAAAACCAACATCACCGCAATGACTATTAAATAAGCAGGTACAGCCAGGGAGAATAAGCCTGATAAATGTTTTCGTAACCACAAGCCAATAATGAATAAAATAGCCATGATGATAGGTAGGATTATGGGTAATTGACTGCCATTAAATCCAGCTTGAATAAATGCCAAAGCATAGCAAACATGAGCCAAAAGAAAGGCGCCAATACCGAATAAAAAGGATTGTTTGCGATTTTTTAGTGCCAGCAAGACATCACCGATTAGCGACCACAATAAAGCAATGAAGACGATTTGACCATAGGTTGAATGCATGGCACCCATTTCCCAAGCAAAGCCAACAAAGGCTAAACTTGCGAGTAACTTAGTTTTGCTAGCCAATGCGTGCTGTTGCGACTCTAAAGCGATATGTAAACTACAAGCAAACAGACAAACAACGGGCAGTAATAAAATCATTGGTTGTTTTTGTTTTTTTGCCGCATGGCATTTTTAGCCGCCAATTTTGCTTGCTTGCGTTTTTCTATGGCCTCAGCCGCTGACATGCCAATGTGAGTTTCACCGCGTTGTTTGGCCAATTGCATTTGTTTCTCACGCATCGCAAATTGGGCCCGTTGTTCAGCTGTAGTTTGATCATAACAATGGTGACAACTGACGCCTTTTTCATAATGCGGTGATTTTTTTTCTGCTTCAGTAATGGGGTATCGACAGGCATAGCATTGATCATACTGGCCTTTTTCAAGATTGTGATTAACCGCTACTCGGTTATCAAATACAAAACATTCACCTTGCCACAGTGTATCGTCTTTAGGTACTTGTTCAAGGTATTTTAATATACCCCCCTTTAGGTGATAAACTTCGTCAAAACCTTGTTCTTTCATATAGGCGGTCGATTTTTCACAACGAATCCCACCCGTACAAAACATGGCTACTTTTTTATGTTTCTTGGGGTCTAAGTTTTGTTTAACATACCCAGGAAACTCTCTGAATGTTTCGGTATTGGGATTGATGGCATTTTTGAATGTGCCAATGTTGTACTCATAGTCATTTCGTGTATCAACTAAAACGACGTCAGGGTCTGAAATTAATTCATTCCAATCTTCCGGATTAACATAGGTACCAACCACTTCTTTGGGATCAATGCCTTCAACCCCCATAGTAACGATTTCTTTTTTTAATTTAACTTTTGAGCGATAAAAAGGCATTTCATCGGTGTACGATTCTTTGCTGTCAACACCTGCTAAACGGGGGTCTTGGCGAATCCAATTGAGCACCGCATCAATACCTTCACGCGAGCCTGCAATGGTGCCATTAATGCCTTCATTGGCAAGTAACAAAGTGCCTTTGACTTGGTGGTTTATCATACAGTCGAGCAAGGGCTGACGCAATTCACTGAAGTTTTCTAAGCGCACAAAGTGATAGAGTGCAGTCACTACAATCGGATTCGATTCGGTGTGTTTTGACATGTGGTTCTCCTGCTAACCTGAACGTAAATCAGGCGCAAAGTTGTAAATTAATTGACTTTAGGTATTTTAATGATGAAATTTCAAAATCCAAGGTAAACCACATGTTTACTTGGTTTAATTGACTGAAATCATGTTTTTGTGGCTGACCGGTGTTTATTTGGTATTTTTAACCAGTTCAGCATATTGTGTTGACAGGCCGACGGTTGCAATGGATCCGCTATTGAATTTTATAAAGTCTTTCTCTACACCATCACTGAAGATGATGCCTTGGGTAGGCATCATTGATTCAATGATTAATTTAGACTTTTGATTGATGATTCCAGCTACTATTTCAGTTTGAGTCCGGATACTTTTAAACGGTTCCCTGACCGCAAAAAGTAATTCGTCATTTTTCAGTTGAGGGCGGTGATGCGTTTTTGTTTCATCTGTGGGATTGTTGGAAATGTCTTTGTGCGCTATTTTTTTCAATGATGGGCTGTTGTTTTTAATCTCGAATTGATCAGATATGCCATAAGCCATATTGAAAATTGAACTGAGCCAGCCAGTGGATCCAGCAGACGTAGAAATAATCAGTCCGCTTGATGACTGTTCTTCAGTCATGCCATTGAAAGAAATTTTATAGCGTGCTGATATGTGTGAAGCTGGGCCAATAAATAAATCGTTGAATGCCAACAGGCTTTGTCCATCATTGAGTTTGACTTCAGCAAAGTTAACAATTTTGGCTTGGTGTTTATTGGACAAAACTTGTTCGATACCATACACAAAATCCTCGGTATCAAATGGCAGTAAGATACCATCATAACTTTGTTTGTCTGGGTTGACTGCAATCATTGGTAGACTGTTTGAGTATTTCGCGGTGTTGGCAACCAAGCCATCTTGACCAATCACGATTATGATATTTTTATCACTGAATATATAAGAAGGTAAATAGGATTTGTCGATGGTCTTGTGCTTGATGTATTTGGACAGTTGGGTTTGTAATGAGTTTAATGATTGGTAGAAGACATCATGTTCCCTTTCATAAGCCTCATAGTTACCACCCAATGATTCAATATAAAATTTGGTTTGCGCTTTGGTATTAAAGCGTTCAATCAAAGCCTCAAGTCGGGTTTTACTTCTGACTATAATGGCATATTCTTTTTGAGTTAATTTCACCCTTACTTAGATGAACTCTGCATGATTGAGTCAAGTAATTCTGGGCTCATATTCAAGTTGCCAATTTTATCTGCATTCTCTGCCAACTCTCGGAAGGCCAAGGCTATATTAAATTTAGGGTCGGTGTTGTTCGTTAATGCAGTCAACACTTTCCAGTCGATGCCTTTGTAAGGTTTAATGGTGGTTTCTATCACATAACCTTTGGCGTCTGCTTGTTTTTTGTCATTGGCCGTTTGTTGTTCTAATAATTGTTTTCGTTGGGTTTCTATTCCAATATCAGTTTCTAACTGCATTTCCTTGAGCTTCCTGTCATTTTCAGCTTTAAGCACTTGGGTTTCCATTTTCTTCTCTGAAATTTGTTTGCGTTTTTCTTCAACAGCAATTTCAGTATTCAGCTCTGTTTCTTTTATTTTTCGTTCTTGTTCAACGGCAAAGTTTCGGCGAGAGTAAATGGCTTGGTCGGCTTCTTGTTGGAGTTGTTCTCTGGTTTCGGTCTCAAGTGCTCTGAGCATTTCTGGCGTAGCCGTAATGGCCAGAATATTAACACTTAGGATTTCAATTCCCATCGATTCAACCAATTGAGAAGATTCAAACCCCTGGGAAATTGTCTGTTCAATTTTTTTTGCTGAACGCATGGCTTCTTTTAGTTTTAAGCTGTGAGCCAATGATGAGGTAGAAGTTTGTGCGGCATTGATAATTTGTTGATTGAGTTTTTCAATGTCATTTTTCTTATAAAGACCATCTTCTTTGACGGTAAAATCCAGGGCTTCTGCAAGTAATTTGGGATTGGCTATTTTGTAGCTGATTTGACCTTGAATGCTGACAGTTTGGTAATCATTGGTTGACTCATTAAATATAAACGGTAAGTTATTACTGCCCATTGGAATAGCGACAATTGAACTGCTGGGAGCGAAATAAAAAAAGGAAAGGCCACGACCTTCGTTTTTAATTTGGCCATTTTTGTAATGAATTACATAAGACATGGAATCAAATTTAATGTGTTTTAGTCCCAGCATAATTTCCTCAATTGGCTTTAGTTTATTAATCTAATAAATATAACAAAATAATAAGAATTAAACAAAAGTTAAATGGCAGGTGAAATATTAAAAACCAATACATCAAAATTATTTATTGTATTAACAGCTTGGTTTAATTGTTTGCGACTAAATTCACAATAAATGACAGTTTAAATACTATAATCAATGTTAAGCTAGATGAGAATTGTTTGCTTTTACCTATTTGTATATGTATTTTTTTTATATTAGCCCAAATTTTTGATGTTTTGAAATGTCTGAATAGAAATGTTTTTATGATCCCTTTTTTTAGCACCAACCCCTTCATGAAATTGTTTTACAATTTGTAGTTGAGGTTAGATGATGTGTCTCACAAATGAAGCCGTTAGGAACTTACCAGTATGATTTCAATTTTTTCCTGTGTGATCAACGCCTGTTATGCGGCTGAACAGGTTATTGTGAAAAAACTCAGCAAATATTTAACAGCTGCGTTGGTGCTTATGTCATTCGTGGCTGTTGCCACTACAACGACTACAACTACTGATCAATGGCAAACGGTTGAACTAAAACTTGAAGATGGTTTACCTGATTTAACCGTGTATTCCATGGAGCAAGATCAATCGGGATACATGTGGTTCGGTACCACCAATGGATTGGCCCGTTATGATGGTTATTCTTTTAAGGTGTTTCGGCATGATGGCACAGACCCTAATACCTTGTCTAATAACAATGCGGGTAATATATTCCTCGATTCGAACAATCATTTATGGATTGGCACTTTTGGTGGTGGTGCTAATGTCTATAATTTAAACAATGGCACATTACAACGACTGCCGTATTCAAACACCCCTTCTGAACAGGTAATTGCTGAAAATGTGCAAACCTTTTTTGAAGACAGTCAAGGACATATGTGGATTGGTACCGGGAGTGGTCTTTATCAAATTATTGGTGATAAGCTTAATTATTATGGTAAAAATAATCGGGATAAATACAGTTTAGGAAAATCTCGTGTGTGGGACATTGAAGAAGACAGTCAAGGGCATATTTGGCTTGGAACTTCACGAGGTTTGAGTGAATTGAATGTATCTTCAGGTATATTCAATCATTTCAGTTTACCTGAAGAATTAACCAGTAATATTTCATCCAATCAATTCAGAGAACTGCAAATGGTTGATGATGTGCTTTGGATTGGTTCTTCAACCGGCTTATATAGTTTCAATGTTAATTCGAAACATTTTAGTTATTATCCATCAAACAACAAAATACTTAAGATCAACGACATTCATGTAGAGGATGATGGTTATTTATTGATTGCAACGATGGAGGGAATGTATGAATACAATCCCATGAAGCAAGTATTTAGAGTCAATGAAAATAATGAGTTATGGCAAGCCTATTCGCATTTAGATATCAGACAAATCCATCGAGATCGGTCAGGTTTATTGTGGTTAGCCACTCGTGACAGTGGGGTGCTTAAAATTGATCAAGCCGGTGGTTTATTTAAGCTTCACACTGAATATGTAGCAGATTCTCAGTTGACAGAAAAAAGTAAACAGGTTTGGTCTACTGACTCAGATGCGTTCAATCATTTATTGGTGGGAACTTCAGACACTGTTTTCAAACAAACTTTGAATTCGAACAGTTCAAGGGTGGTCGTCGATGGTATGGATGCTGTGCCTGGAATCATTCGATCCATTGAGAAAAGAAAAGCAGGTGGTTTTTGGATTGCAGCCAGCTCAGGTCTTTATGGGTTAGCAATAAATTCTGACCAAGCAGAAATCAGAAACGAACCCTTTGAGTTGGCTGGCATTGAGCCAGCTGATGTGTTTTCAGTCACAGAATCTATTAATGGTGATGTTTGGTTGGCTTTGTATAATCTTGGCATCTTGCATTGGAGTCCCACCAAACAGACAGCGGACTTAATACAATTTATTGATGGCCATTCGCTTACTGACACCAATATCAGTGTGATTTATGTAGATAAGCAGCAACATATTTGGATTGGTAGTAATTTAATTGGTGTCTTTAGGTATGACCCTGCAAGCAAGGCAATGGAGCTGTTCAGCCATGAATTTGGTAACAGTAAAAGCATAACTTCAAATCGAATTAAAGACATTTATCAAGACCGTTCAGATCGATTGTGGGTTGCCACCGCCAGGGGCTTGAATCAATTTCAAGCTGAAAGCAGAAATTTTAAGCGATACACCAAAGAGGACGGTCTATTAAGTGATTCTGTAAGTTCTATTCATGAAGATTCGCAGCAGAATCTTTGGATTGTTTATAAATTTGGTTTATCGAAATTCAATCCTGATAAACAAGAAATCAATAATTACGTGTTGAATGAGTCGGTAAGTAATGATGGTTTTACCACCAGGTCATCAAGCATTGATGTCAACGATGTTATCTATATTGGAAGTGTGAATGGTTACTATTCATTCGATCCCCGTCTGATTAAAAAACATGACATTTATCAGCCTCTCCTGAAAGTAACACAAGTGTGGGTTAACAATCAGCCATTACATGAAGCTCAATGGTCTTCACAGCAACTTCAGTTTGACCTTTATCATGGCGATCAGAACATAGCCTTTGAGTTTGCAGCGCTTGATTTTAAGTCACCTGAACAAATTAAGTATGAGTATAGGATCATGGGTATGAGTGAAAAATGGTTGAATATCAGCAGGAATCGACTGATTGAATTGAAGCATTTATACCCCGGAACTTATGAGGTTGAGGTTCAAGCCAGTAACAACGATGGTCGTTGGACAGAACAAAAAATGTCAATTGAATTGAATATTCATCCTGTGTGGTGGAATCAAGGTTGGATACGGGTAATGATTGCTTCCTTTATAGTCATTGGAGCCTTTCTTATACATCGATTGAGAACCCATAAAATCCGTCAACAAAATTTGCTTCTAGAAAATGAAGTAAAAAGTCGAACATCTGAATTACATGACTTGAACACGCAACTGGAAACGGCCGCAAACACCGATTATTTGACGAAACTGCCAAATAGAATGGCTTTTATCAAAACCATTGAATACAAACAACAACATCAGCAAATTAATGGCAGTGGTTGTATTGTGATGGCGGATATCGACTTCTTTAAACAAATTAATGACAAATATGGCCATGCTGCGGGTGATTTTATACTGGTTGAAATCAGTCAAATGATGCGTGAAATGATTAGACAGGATGACTTGATTGCTCGTTGGGGTGGTGAAGAATTTATCTTTTATTTTGAGGGTAAGTCTGCACAACACATTTTACCGATGATTAACCGTATTCGTGAAACTGTAGAACAAACTCAATTTAAATTCAATCAACAGATTATTCCTGTTACTTTGACGTTGGGGATAGGCCAAAATCAACCAGGTTTGTCTTTGAACGAATGTATCGCGCAAGCCGATGAAGCAATGTATCAAGGTAAAGCCGATGGAAGAAACTCTGTTAGGGTTGCTGGGTTAAAATAATTTTGCTCACTTTGGTAATGGGAAAGCATAACTAAACCCTTGGTTGTATAGTTTGTATTTTTCCATAACCTGCGTAAATAACGGACTGTCTAATAAGTAGGCCAACCAATTTTGTAATTTTTCATAGGGTAATTGATCAAACCAATTTATATCGACGTAGGCATATTGTCTGACAAATGGAAACAGCGCGATGTCAGCCAGGCAGATTCGATCAGACAATACAAATTGATGCTGCTTAAGTGCTTCATTTAAACTTTCAATAAAGGGTAGGGTCAATTCACGGTGCTGCCGTTCAGATAATTCTGGATGGCGATCGGCATACTTGTAGCGATCTAACAGCGGCTTGAAGTTATGGTCATTTTGCTGGATAAGTATTTCACTGGCGTTGGAATTACGAAGCCAGTTATTTGGGTCATTTTGGCCCAATGCCCATTGCATGACTTGTAAGCTTTCATCAATTACCATACCTTCGCCTGTAACCAGTACGGGGACCGTACCTTTGGGCGAATGCTGTAACATGTTTTGTGGTTTGTCTTTAAGTATTAATTCTCGGAGCTCACACTGGATTCCAGCATAAGACAAGGCCATCCGAGCACGAATGGCATATGGACAACGACGGAAGCTATATAGTATCGGTTTAGTCATGAATGACTTTGACTCGCCCAACAATACCAGAGTCTAATTTTACTTTGATGCCGTGGGGGTGGTTGGGTGAATTGGTTAATATTCTGGCAATGGATCCTTGGGTGAGCTCACCAGTTCGTTGGTGGTGCTTTTGTACCACTGAAACTTCAAGACCAATGGATAATTCGTTGCGTTTGTTTCCTGACATGGTTTACTTGAGTGATATAAAAAAGTCATTATATCTTTTTTTTGATATGTCTTGTCTAAAACTGTTGGTTGAAAAAATTAATGGTTTTGTGGTTTGAAATCAACTTAAAGCATTTAGTCGATTATGGCTGCGACACTTTGCCACATGGTATTAATCTGAGTAAACACTAAAATAGCATTCTTTTGAATTTTGACGTATTTGTTATGAATAAAATGATTTTATGTTCCTTGTTTTTATGCGCTCTGACTGCTTTTGCCGAAAAACAAGAGGCAGAAATTGAGGTGTTAGATAACTTGGCAGTAGAAGGTGAGGTTTACACTCAATCAACCGTTAAACTGCTACCTGAGTCTTCGTCAATTTTAAATGACACTTCTGATGTGTTAAAAAAAATGCCAGGTGCTAATGTCAATAAAAACGGTGCTTTAAGTGGTATAGCGCAGTACCGCGGTATGTTTGGTTCACGAGTCAATGTCAATGCAAATGGTGTTGAAGTCGTTGAATCTTGTAGTAATTCTATGGATGCCTCAATGAGTCATGTGCCAGCCAGCATGGTGGATGCTGTTGTTTTGCAACGAGGAATCAGTCCCGTTAGCCGTGGCATAGAGACCATAGGGGGCAGCATTGATGTGATTGGTAAATCAGTGGTTTCAGAAATCGATGGTTTTTCTGGTGACATGAATTTGGGTTACGCTTCAGCAAACCGAGGCAAAGTTGGTTCAATCAACATCAATAACAACAAAAATAAGCATGGGCTTCATTTAGGCATTAATTTTGAACGAGCTGACAATCAATCTATTCCATCAGGTGAAAATATTTTTACGGGTTTAGAGCGAAATTATTATACCGCAGCATATCAATATAAAGATCAGAATAATTCATTGATTGTCAGTGCAAATCACAATGACACGGGGGAAACTGGTACGCCAGCTTTGGCCATGGATATTACCTATGCCAAAGGCGGTATCAGTCGCATTGAATGGCTAACTCAATTAAATGATTCATGGAATTTACAAACAGATTTTGCCTATCAGTACACAGACCATTTGATGGATAATTACAGACATCGGGACCAATCAGCTGCAAACTTCAGAGAATCATTAACTGCGGTTGAAAGAAAAGCATTGTCCCTTGAAGTTTCTAAAGAAAGTGATTCAGGGAAATTTTCAATGGGCTTGGATTTTGACGATGTTTCAAATACAGCCTTTATCAGCAATCCCAATAATGCTCTATTTAGCATTGTTAATTTTGATGTAGAAAAGCAAAGAACCAGTTTATTCATGGAATACCAACATGAAGTCAATGAATCAAACGCTGTACTGGCTGGTTTGCGCTGGAGTCAAATTGATGCTGATTCTGCTGATGTAAATAGTTCGGTTGCCATGATGGATAGCAGTATGGGGCTGTTACATCGAGCGCTTAGAGATCGGTTTAATGCTTCCAATAGAAGTAAGCAAGATGGTTTGTTAGATGTGATGCTGAACTGGCAACAGCAAATCACTCAATCTGTGGGCTTAGAATATGGTTTTGCAATAAAAAACAGAGCCCCAACCCATCAAGAACGGTATTTGTGGTTGCCATTGGAAGCGACTGCCGGCTTGGCAGATGGAAGACAGTATTTAGGTAACTTGAACATAAAACCAGAGCAAGCAATGCAATTTGAATTGGGTTTGAATTTTAACAGTGAAAAATTTCAAATGTCACCTCATCTGTTTTATCACCGCATCGATGACTACATTCAAGGCGTTCCCAATACTGTGATGCCAGCCCCAGCAGGGACCTTACGCTTTGATAATGTCGAAGCTGAAATGTATGGTTTTGATGTTGAATGGAGCTATGAAATCAGTGATCAGTTTACTTTATCCAGTGTAAGCAGTTATGTTCGTGGTAAGCGCAGAGACATCAATGATAATTTATATCGAATTGCGCCAGTTAACACCTGGTTTAATTTAAGTTATCAATCCAAGTTATGGCAAATTGATACAGAGTGGATGGCCGCAATGAAGCAAGATAAAGTCTCAATCAGCAATGATGAAAAAGTAACCCCAGGTTATGGTGTAATTAACTGGTCTATCAGCAGGACCTTGAGTGAAGGCAGCTTGGTTAAACTGAGCATCAATAACATCTTTGATAAATTGTACTACAATCATACCAATGGTTATAACCGCAACAACATTAATGTTGATGTGGGTTTTGATCCAAATAATTTACAAGCCTATCGTTTGCCCAGTGAAGGGCGGGGTGTGAATTTAAGTTATTTCTATCGTTGGTAAATATTATTTGGTGTCATTGGTATCTTGGGTTGTTGTTTGTTTTGGCATTTCAATAACCCATATGCCTCTTAATTCATTTTCTCCATATCCCGTGGCCAAGTCATCAGGATATAATTGTTTAATCTTTTGTTGTGTTGTCGTTTTAATGTCTTGATTTGGTACGCCATGACATTGTAAACACATGGTATTAGTCATGATTGGATAATAAGCCAGCATTGTATCCTTGTTTTCAACTAATTGAGGCGTAATACTTTGTTGTTTTGATATTTTTTGTTGGGTATTTTTAATATAGTCCAGTTGTGACTGATTGGCTGAATTGTTGGGATTGCGATTGAGGTCGGACACACGTTTGATGGTCACTTCACTGCCAGCAACAACTTCTTCGGTTAATTGGATGGCATTTTCGTTACAAAAAGACAGAGCACCTTCTGGACCACTGGTATTAAGAGCTGTCATGAGATTTTTGCCTAATATGGCTTTTGCTTCTAAAGCCAGTTTTTTTCCTTGATTTAAAAAGGCCGACTGACTTTCGACTTTAACCAAGGGCTGATTTTGCGGCGCTTGATACCAACTGGGTTTGACTATGTCGTTTTTGTTTTGATACAGAAATTTAGCAATTGATGTGATTTGTTCAGCGTTATAACCCATTTTAGGCATCAAACCAAACTGTTGAACCGCACCTGGCATCAGGCTTTTGTTGTCGGAAGGATTGGTAACAAAATCGACCATGTTATGTACAAATTCATGCAACTTTGTTTGATTATCGATATAGTGATTTAATACAGCGAACATAGGAGGGGCTAATCGATTGGTGCCTGTTGAGGTCGCATTGTGACAAGCAACACATAATTTTTCATAGTCTTGTTTACCGGCTGTTAATGTGTCATCTATAGTTTGACTGGCGTGTGCTGAGCTGAGCAGGGCGCCTGTTAAAATGAATACTGTTTTACGCATAGGGACTTCCCGTATTTAAATATTAGAAAAAACTAATGTTATTATAAGGCTGATATTATCAGGTGTAAAGCTTTGCTTATTTTATTGCGGGACAAGGCGTGCCTCGAGAAGGTCTTTTGAATTTGTGCTTTGAAGTTTTGAATGCATGATCTTATAATTGAATTTTTTATTGTTAAATAAAATATGCATTTTGCTATTATTTCTACCGATGTTCCAGATTCTTTACCACTAAGAATGACTGTTCGCGACCAACATTTGGCACGTTTACATGAGCTCAGTGAAGCCGGAAGACTGTTAATTGCAGGGCCTCATCCTGTGACTGATGAAATCAATCCTGAAAAACCAGCTTTTAGCGGTTCTTTGGTGGTGGCTGATTTTGATTCTTTGGACAGCGCACAACAATGGGCTGATGAAGATCCATATATCAAAGCAGGGGTTTATGCCAAGGTTACTGTAAAGCCTTTTTTGAAAGTTTTACCATAAAAAAGGGCTTCAATATAGAAGCCCTTTCAACCTAATCTTTATTTAGCTTTATTCATTGGTGATTAAAGACTCGCAAAAATCAATGGTGCTGCCTGATATACGTGTCAATGGAATCATTCCACTTAAGCTGCCGTTATCCAAATCATAAGAAACGTTGGCGGTTCTGCAACCATCAAATTTCACTGTCATGGTGCCAGCTTCGGACACTTGAACAGCGTTATCCTGATTAAAAATACCCCCTTCTGACAGATAAACGGTGAGATCAGCGGTGGTACCTGTATAGCTACCACTGGCAGTCAACCAACGATGATTAGGTTCACCAACTACAGCTGTTTCGTTGCCATCTGCAAATGTAGTGTCATAGGTAAACCAAGCAACAAATACAGTCCCTAATTCTGGAAAGATTTCAAAGAAGAAACCTTGTCCATCTGTATCATGGTTATACCAAGACCCATTCAAACCAGGAGTTAATGTGGTGAAAGCGGGTTCTGTGGCCAGAGTTGCGCTTGATCCATCACCAAAAATGGCATAAAAACCAAGCTCTTGATTCACCCCATCACCAATGGCATATACTGTGACTATATCACCAGCATTCAGTGTAACAGGTGCTAAATCTATCAAGCGGGTACTGCCATCTGGAGTGGCCACATTCAAATCATACAAGCCTGCGGGTACTTCAAAAAAGCCAGATTGCTGACCAAATTCTACGCCAGTTAAGCCATTAACTAAGTCACCATCATCAGTTCTGATAGATACGGCAGTATCTGCTAAGTCTGCTGCAAATGGAGCACTGTGCACAATTCTTAATTTTACATGACCAGCAGTAGGGGCACTGTTGTCATCGACCAATGGTAGTAAACTCAGTGGTTGGTTGAAGCCATCACCTATGGCAACAACGGTATAATCGGTTTCAGCCGCAAGATCAACTTCTGCCATAATGGCTGGGGTATCTGATCCTGGTGGAGTAAAAACCTCTAGCAAGGTATTGCCAGGAGCTGTACCGTTGGTGGCTAAACTCAAATATCCTGAAGCTTGCTTGTATTCAACAGCAGATAAAACTTCACCACCATTGACATCAATTGAAACAGCTGTGTTCTCTAGTGTATCAGCGAAAGGGGCTAAGTGTGCCACATTAACTCGAGTGGGTTCTGGACCAGAAATGCCTTCTAATGGCAACACTGTGCCTGTGCCATCTGAAAATACCGCGTAAATCCCCAATGTTTGGTTGATACCATCACCTGTGGCATAAACATTGACTACAGTACCAGCAGGTAAATCTACAGGAGCTATATCAATCAATCTAGTGGATCCATCTGGTGACGATATATTTAAGTCATAGGTTCCGGCAGGAAGTTCAAAGAAATCTGTCGCTTCGCCAAATAGCAGGCTACCTAAGCCATTGACTAAGTCACCTTCATCCGTACGCACCGTAACAGCAGTTTCTGTGATATCAACTGAAAACGAAGCCGCATGAATAATACGCAGCATAACATGTCCATCAGACGGCTGGGTTTGTGGATCAACCAATGGTAACAATGAAAGTGGTTGATTGATACCATCACCTATGGCCGTGACTGAATAAAATGTATCTGCATCGAGTTCTACGGAATCAGTGATCGCAGCAGTACCGGCTCCAGGCGGTGTATATACATCTAATGTGATTTCGCCAGGCGCTACACCTGTATCAGTCAGTGCTAAATAACCACTGCTTTTCTGATACTCAATATTGGATATAACTTCATTGCCATTGACATTAATTGAAACGGCAGTTGCTTGTTGTGAGCTTGCAAAAGGTGCCAGATGGTTAACATTGACTTGTGTTGCCAATGATGCGGTGGCAGTGGTCAGCAGCCCAAGTTGGGTAAGAAACTTTAAATTTTTCACGATCTTCTCTTCAGGTTGGTTAGTAACAAATACCATTCTAAGAGTCAACGGGTGAAATGTTGGTGAAGCGTGAGGGTGAATGTTTTCACACACTTTATACGTAAAAATCAATTCAAGTTTTACATATATTAGGCTGCTTTGATAATTGTCATATTAATTGAACCCAATATTTGGTAGATTAAATGTTTTATCAAATTGTGAGTCTGTTCATGTCAGAAAGTGATTCAAGTGAATTAAAGCCATTGGTGGCACCTTGTCGTGAATTAAAACCATTGGTTGCATTGGACTGGTTAAGAAAAGGCTATTTAGATTTTAAACAAGTCTATAAAATCAGTTTGTTATATGGTTTCATAATGATGTTGATTAGTTTACTAATAACCTTAGTGGCCTATAAATCACATTCAATTGTACTTGCTATAGCTTTGACTGCAGGTTTCTTTTTTATCGGTCCAATTATTGCCATTGGTTTGTATTCTTTAAGCCGACAGATTAGTAATGATGTGACACCACAGTTCTTGCGGTGTATAAAAGAAGGTAAGAAAAATATGGGCAATGAGATGGTATTGTCCTTCATGTTTTTGATTGTATTTTTAATATGGGCCAGGGCTGCCAGCATGCTTCATATATTCTTCCCATCTTATTCAGTAATGAAATTAGAAGATTGGTATTTTTTTATAGGAACAGGGACTTTAGTTGGAGCCATTTTTGCGGCCATCATTTTTTGTGTGGGTGCTTTTTCAATTCCAATGCTTATGGATCGAAACGTAGATACGGTAACAGCTGTTATTACTTCGATCAATGCCGTGTTAAAAAATAAACTGTCCATGTTAGTCTGGGCTGCACTTATTATTGTTCTGATTGGAATTGGAATAATGACGTTTTATATAGGCTTTACTGTGTTATTACCAATCGTGGGGCATGCAACTTGGCATGCTTATAAAGAAACCATAGATGCAGATGCCTGGGAACTAGGTCCAGGATTGGGAGAGCCAATGGGAAAAAGCTCAGACTGATTCAGCTACGTTTTCTAAAATAGCTTGTGCGAATGAATCGGCAGCCTTGGGTTCATGGTTGAAAAATAAAGAGGGTTCAATCAACTCAGCTTCATTTAAAAATACAGTGCCTTGTTCATCATGCAGGAAATCAAATCGCACATACAATACCCCTCCAAATTTACTCCGAAAATATTCCAAGCAGGCTTTAGACAGCGCCATTTCCGCTGGGCTCAAAGTATAAGGTTGGTCTTTAGCTCCAAAAGTGTCTTGGACACGATAGTCACCATCAATCGGTACTTTTCTCACGCCATGAGATAAGGAGCCTGCAAAATATATGGCAGAAGTTTCGCCAAAGGTTTCAACTGATTTGATATAAGGTTGTAGCATCATATCAATTTTGGGTAACCACTTATTCAGGTGTTTGTTTGCCAGGGCTATATCTTCATCGGTATTTTGGAAGCGAAATGTGCCAGATGAATCAGCACCAACTACAGGCTTGAGAAAAAAGCTGGACGATGTTTGAGACTCACACCAATCAGCTAAATTAAATGTTTGGTTTTGTGTAAGCCATGTGGTCGGGGCAATGGTGATGCCAAATTTTTCTAGTTCAGCTAAATATTTTTTATTTTGGTTCCAAATAACCACTTCTTGCGGATTGATGATTTTGCTTTGTTTAGATGTTTCGCTTAACCAAGAAGAAAAAGCAGATAACTTTTCATGGTAATCCCATACTGAACGTAATAAACAAGCATCATATTGAGACCAATCAGTTTGCATATTCCAGTCGCATATGTCTATTTCAATACCTTTATGACGCAAGGACTTAAATAAGACAAGGTCATCTTTAACCCCTTGTGGAAGTTTGCTACAAGTGATGATGGCAATTTTCATATCATCTAATCTGACTAATAAAGTGGGTTATTATATAGTTTAATTAATCTGGGGCAATTGATATATGGATGCAAAACAATGGAAAAGTAAAGGTCGCTTTATTGAAGTGAATGGCTACACACATTTTTATTATGATTCAAATACGGATAAACCCTGTTTGTTAATTTTGCATGGCTATCCAACATGTTCCTACGATTATTACCAAGTGATTCCGATTCTAGAGAAATATTTTAGAGTTGTGGTACATGATCATTTAGGTTTTGGCTATTCGGCTAAGCCATTGGATTATTCATATTCTTTAATGGAACAAACGGATCAAGCCTTATTACTGTGGCATCAATTAGGGATTAAACAGGGGGTTGTTTTGGCGCATGATTATGGTACCAGTATTGCGACAGAGTTATTGGCGCGTGTCCATCGCTTCCATAATATTGGGATAGCCATTAATTCATTGGTGTTATGTAATGGCAGTATGCATATTGAATTGTCAAAACTCAGATTGATTCAAAAGCTATTGCTTAATTCAATGACTGGCCCATTGGTGGCAAAATTAAGTCATAAGAAAATTTTTGCTAAAAATATACAAAACGTATATTTTAATCCAACGGCTACCAATCAAAACGAAATTGATGCCTTATGGGAAATGGTGACTTTTAACCAAGGACGTCGTGTCCTACATAAAACCACGCAATACATCAAACAGCGATATCACTATTGGCATCGATGGATTGGTGCTTTGAGGACCTCTGAATTACCGATTAAAATCATATGGGCCAAAAATGATCCAGTGGCTGTCATTGCTATGGCGGAAATATTAAACCATGAAATTATTGACAGTGAGTTAACGGTGTTGGATCAGTTGGGTCATTTTCCTATGTTGGAAAACCCCAGTGTATGGTCAAAAGCAGTCATCAATGCATTAATCGAAGGATAAAAAAAGGAGGCCGAAGCCTCCTTTTATATTGAAATATTGGAGTTTGAATTAATTAAATTCAATGCTCCAAGAATCAATGTAACCACCATCTTGAGCAGCATGGTCAGTGACTTCTAATCTCCATTGTCCACTGGATTCAATGGTTCCAGCATTCAAGTCGATGTCAATCAGTAAGTTATCACCACTGTCAGAAGTGTTGGTTCTGGCATGAACTGTACCACTTGCACCGTTAGGCGCATAAATCTTAGCAGATAAGTCACCACGATAGGTGTGCTTGATATCAGCTTTAATTGTGATGGTTCCTGAAGCACCCGTTCGTGTTACATTGATGTTTGAGCTAACTGTTCCGCTCGCACCAGTTGAAATCGTAACATTATTGGTGTTTTCGAAGAAGTTCGTACCACCACCGCCACCGCCGCCGCCAGCTGTGTAGCTACCAACTAAGCTGGTTCCGGAGAATGCACTATAACCTCTTATCATGACGTGGTAAGTACCCGCTTGGACATTGGTGATGTCACAAGTTTCGTTGTTTCCACCTACATAAGGCCGACAATCGTATGAAGTTGTTGTTGGTGCACTGCCATATCTAACATACATATCAGCATCACCTGAACCACCGCTCATAACAAAGCTTAAGTCGGTCGCACCTGATGGAACCGCCAAAGTAAAGTATGTTTGTGAACTTGCAGCACCTGACAAGCCTGTTTTAGCTGTGCCATTAATTAGTGTGCCATCTACTGGTTCTGGATCAGGATCAGGTGTTCCACCACCACTGAAGTTATTCAATAGGATGTTCGGTGAACCTGTTTTTGCATCTGAAACTTTATTGGCAATCGCCGCATTTTCAATCGCAGCTTGAACTTGGGCAGGCGATGCATTTGGATTGTCATCCAAATACAAAGCAGCGACACCAGCCACGTGAGGTGAAGCCATTGATGTTCCACTGATGGTGTTGGTTGATGAATTACTGGTAGACCAGGTCGAAGTAATTGATGAACCAGGTGCATATATATCTAAACAAGTACCATAGTTAGAGAAAGATGATCTTGCATCATTACTGGCTGTTGAGCCTACGGTTATGGCCGATGCAGCTCTGGCTGGAGAATAGTTACAGGCATTGCTGTTATCATTACCGGCAGCAACAACCATAGTTACCCCTGCGGCGACAGCAGAATTAACTGCATTGTCTGTCGCTGTACTCGCACCACCACCCAAACTCATATTTGCAACCGCTGGTTTAACGTGGTTGGCAGCAACCCAATCAATACCTGCAATAACGCCTGAGTTTGAACCTGAGCCATCACAACCTAATACCCTAACGGCATATATTTCTACATTTTTAGCAACACCATAAGTGCTACCGCCAACCGTACCTGCAACATGAGTACCATGTCCATTACAGTCATTGGTGCCATTTCCATCATTCACAGCTGTATAGCCAGAATTACCACGACCACCAAAATCATTGTGAGTGATACGTACACCTGTATCAACGATATAAGCATTAACGCCTGTACCATTGGCATCATAGTTGTAAGTGTTGTTCAGTGGTAAATTTGATTGGTCGATGCGATCTAACCCCCACGTCGCATTACTTTGTGATGCACCAATTGATACCGTTTGGTCAGCTTCAATAAAATCAACCCGTGGGTCTTTCATTAATGCGTCAACAGCGCGTTTTGAGCCACTTCGTAATACCATGCCATTTAACGCAGTGGAGTAAGTTCTTAACATCTCACCTTGTGCCATGGTTGACAAATCAACGGCCATTTCCTGAACAACTGCTGCACGTGCTTCAGCAACACTGAATCTATTGGCAGGCATTCTTGCGGCTTGAGTCGATACTTGAGTGTCTTTGAAAACAACAATGTATTGATTCGGGATTTTATTGGCAGAATTGATGCCTCTGATTTGCGAAACATAATTACGATCATCAGATGAACCACCACTGTAGTTAGCTGCTGATGAAAGTTGAGCCAATGAAACTTGGCATGTAGCTGCCAGTGTAATAACAGTAAGTGATTTTGATATTGCGCTTCTTAACTTTATTTTTGGCGAACGCGAACCAAGATCTAATTTTTTCATTTTAGATTTCTCTCCTCTATTTTTTTATTTCAGATTGAATGATTCAATCTGGCTTCACCACATTTTTTATATTTTTAGATTTTGTGGCGGTTAGAATATATAACATAACTTTCCTAACCACAAATCATTATTGGCATTATGGTGAAATAAATTGTGACAGGATTCACAAAATCATGAGGAGTGCAGTTTTGAAAACATGCAATTTAAGCGTCGAAACAGACCATGAAATCGATAATATTGGGCGGATAAAGCCCTTGGTTTTTTTAAGTTATCGGCTTAAGTATAAGCCCTTATGGGTCTTGAAAATCAGACCCACTGAAGCTGTTCTGAGTAAGTTATATGGTAAATTGGCGGTGTTTTTTATCAATCACCCCAGTGTGCTGTCAGCCACTTTATAGTCAGGATCTTCAATCAGATTGAGCTCGACTAAATCACCCGCTCTCGATAACAGTAATTTACATTCAGGACTCAAGTGTCGATAATGTAATTTTTTGCCATTTCGTTCATAACGTTCTGCCAAAGAGTCTAAAGCTTCGATGGCTGAATGGTCATAAACCCGTGCATTCATGAAATCAACGATGACATCTTTTGGATCAGTTTGTGGTGAAAAGATGTCTTGAAAATTTTGGATTGAGCCAAAAAACACCGGGCCGCTGAGTAAATAGATTTTGGAACCATTGTCATCAATATGGCTTTCTGCAAAAATGCGTTTGGCACCTTTCCAAGCGAAAACCAAGGCGCTGACAATGACGCCGATGACCACAGCAATGGCTAAATCTGCAATTACTGTAACGCCAGAAACTAAAATAATGATAAATATTTCAGATTTCTGAACCTTATTAATCATGCGTAGGCTGGCCCATTCAAAAGTTCCAAGTACCACCATGAACATTAAACCAACCAATGCGGCCAATGGAACCATTTCTATCCATGATGAGCCGACCAAGATAAACAACAACAGCGCCACCGCCGCTGTTATTCCAGACAAACGTCCTCGACCACCAGATTTAATATTAATCATGCTTTGGCCTATCATCGCACAACCACCCATACCGCCAAAGAATCCATTGGTAAAGTTGGCTAAACCTTGGCCTAAACACTCTCTATTTCCATGGCCTCTGGTTTCGGTAATTTCATCTATCAGGGTCATGGTCAATAAAGATTCGATTAAACCCACTGCCGCTAAAATCAGCGCGTAAGGGAAAATGATTTTGAATGTTTCCATGTTAAATGGAACCGAGGGAATCGAAAAAGTAGGTAATCCAGCTGCAATGGTTGCTGCTGGGTCGCCTGATTCTGCACGCATGTAATCAAGCACATTAGGAATGGGCACGTCAAAGCCAATAACCAATCCTGTAACAATCAATATAGCTGCCAAAGAAGCGGGAATCGCGCGGGTTAATTTGGGTAAATAGTGAATGATTAACATAGTTAAAGCAACCATGCCTATCATCCAATACAGGGTACTGCCTTGCATCCATTGGTGTACACCAGCTTCGTCAATCAGTTTGAATTGTCCCAATTGGGCCAAAAAGATCACAATGGCCAAGCCATTAACAAATCCCAACATGACTGGATAAGGCACCATTCTTATAAACATACCTAATTTAAACACACCAGCCAGCATTTGAATCACACCGGTTAACACCACAGCGGCGAACAGATATTGAACGCCATGTTCAGCAACTAAGGCCACCATCACCACTGCCATTGCGCCAGTTGCCCCAGAAATCATTCCTGGTCTTCCACCAAAAATAGAAGTGATTAAACCAACCATAAATGCAGCATATAACCCGACTAATGGATCAACTCCGGCAACAAATGCAAACGCAACTGCTTCAGGAACCAAAGCCAATGCGACTGTTAAGCCAGATAACACATCATTTTTGATGCTGTAACCCATTTTTTTGGAAATTAAATTAAACATGGTGAATTGTTTGGATATTTATACAAGGCGCGCATGGTAACTGATTCATGTTCAAAGTCAATAAATCAGTGAACATTTACTCGGTTTTTACAGGCTGTGAGACAATTCGTTTTGGCGCCACAGCTTTGTTGCAGATGATATGGTGATGTAAGAGAACAATTGAAGTTGCTAGATGTGGGTTAACTAATCACCAATCAATTGGTGAGTTTTAACTGTTTTGCCGATAGTCTTTTAAGAAGTCTTTTAGTCGCATCAGTGCATCTTCCAGAATTTCAACTTGGGGTAAATAAACCAATCTGAAATGATTGGGTTCTGGCCAGTTAAATGCTGTGCCATGTACCAAAAGAATGTGTTTGGCAATCAACAGATCTAAGATAAATTGTTCATCATCTGTGATGTTGAAACGTTCAGTATCTATTTTTACAAAGCAATACAGTGCGCCTTTTGGTAGGGTGGTGGAAAGTCCTGGAATGGCATTAATCATTTCATGGGCCAACCAACGTTGTTTATTTAACCGCCCTTCGCCAGCTGTCAGCTCATATATGGATTGTTTTCCTCCCAAGGCCGATTGAATGGCATATTGAGTGGGTACGTTGGCACACAAACGCATAGAGGACAATATGTTCAAACCATCAATGTAATCGGTCGCATATTGAGTTTGTCCACTGATGACCATCCAACCCGTACGGTAACCCGCTACACGATAAGTTTTTGATAAGCCATTAAAGGTTATGAACATCAAGTCATCTGCCATCGATGCAATTGAAGTGAAGGGTGTGTCGTCATAGCGAATCAACTCATATATTTCATCACTGAAAATAATCAGCTGGTACTTGCGTGCCAATTCAATCACTGCTTGTAACTGAGTTTTTGTATAAACAGCACCTGTCGGATTGTTCGGGTTAATCAGCACAATACCACGGGTTTTGTTGCTGATTTTAGCTTCCATGTCGACCATATCTGGCGCCCAATCATTGTTTTCATCGCATAAGTAATGTATGGCTTTACCGCCTGAAAGATTGACTGCAGCAGTCCAAAGTGGGTAATCAGGTGCGGGAACCAACATTTCATCACCATCATTTAAGAGGGCTTGCATGGTCATCACAATTAGTTCACTGACACCATTTCCAATAAAGATGTTATCAATATTTAACTGAGAGAGTTTTCGTTTTTGATAGTATTGGTAAATGGCAACTCGAGCAGGGTAGATGCCTTTTGAGTCACAATAACCTTCTGCGTTGGTGATGTTGTGAACCACATCGCGAACAATGTCATCTGGCGCATCAAATCCAAATGCAGCTGGGTTGCCAATGTTCAGTTTTAATACCTTTTCGCCCTGGTCTTCAATGCGTTTGGCCGCATCCAAAACTGGGCCTCGAATGTCATAACAGACTCCTTTGAGTTTGTTTGATTTATAGGTCTTGTTCATGGTTCAATTGATTGTTTATTTCGATAGCTGTATTTTACCTTGCATGCGCTATAATTCAGCGGTGAATTTTTGACAGAGTCAGTAAAATCATCTGATGAATAAAATGACAAGGCAATGAGCTGTTATGATACTTATTCATTAACCACTTCAATCCAACCGTTGTCAATCGCATTTTGGGTGTCACTCAAATAGGTTTTTAATTGCAGTTTTTGCGCCGATTGGTGAATGATATAACCATAAAACTGATCACGGCCATTGTGTTTAGCTGCATACAAGGCTTGATCAGAAAGCTGAATGGTTTTTTCCATCTGAGTCACCAGCTTTTGTTCTGGATTAAACTCAGGTAAATAAACAAAACCCACGGAACAAGTGAGGTCAACAATTGCATTTAAACTGGTTGGTATTTTTAAATGTCTGCATTGTTGAATCACACTCAAAGACATTATTTTCAAGTCAGTCAAAGTAATCTGTGGACAAATAATAATAAATTCTTCGCCACCCCATCGGGCGACCGTTTGATGGCTACCAATTAAATCACTCAGCATTTGCGAAAAGCTGATTAAAACTTGGTCACCAAAATTATGGCCATATTGATCATTGATGTTTTTGAAGTAATCTAAGTCAATGGCAATAACCCCCATGGGTGCCGCTGCCGCTGAATTTTTGAATGAATTCAATACACTTTGGATATGATGTCGGTTTGAAAGCCGAGTCAAACTGTCATGGTTTGCTAGCCAGTCAAGGCCTTGATTTAAATCTTCAAGTTGTTGGGTTCTTTCAAACACAATTTGTTCTAATTTAAGGGCATGTTGTTTATTGCGCCAATTTCTGTATAGGAAAAAACCCATAATGCAGGCAATAATCAATAAGGTGAATAAAGGTGTTTGCCAAAATGGCGGTGTTACTTTGAGGCTAAATTCAGCTGGAGTAGAGTTCCAGGCGCCATTACCAATTCGAGCCGTTACTTGGAATTTATAATTACCTGCAGCCAATGAATTGATTTGAATTTCATTCAATCGAGTTTCACGCCATGGCGTATCGTCATTAACGGCTAATCGGTACTTGTAACTGACGTCAGGGGCACGCTGAAAACTGATGGCGGTAAAATTGAAGGTTAAACTGCTGTCTTGTTGTTGGATGATATTGTTTTGATCTAATTCAAGTTCATCTGATTCATTGCGAATTGAGAGGATGTGGACAGGTGGTGGTGAACTTGACCCAGGTTTGAAATTGGCATCAAAACGACTGATGCCTTCTGCCGTCCCAAACCAAAGGTTTCCACTGGCGTCCTTAAACCCTGCACCACGGTTAACTAAGTCAAACACCAACCCTTCTCTTGATGTGATGACGGTGAAATTATTGCCATCAAAAATAGCAACTCCTCGACTGGTGCCAATCCATATGTTGCCATTTTCACCAGGAAGAATGGTTGATACATTGTTATGTGGTAAGCCATCTGCGGTGGTCCAATTGGTAAATGTAGCTCCATCAAATAAGCTCAAACCGTTGTTGGTCGCAAGCCATAGAATACCATTCTCGTCTTCGAAAATATCATTGATGAAATTAGCAGCCAGGCCATCTTTGGTGGACCAATTGGTAAATTTTCCGTCTTTAAACAATGAAAGTCCATTTGACGATGCCAACCAAATATCACTGTTTTTACTTTGAAAAATTCGATTGATTCGGTTGTCAGGTAAGCCATCTTGGGTAAAGTAACTGGTAATTTGTCCTGCTTGATAATGGTTAAGTCCATTGTTAGTTCCCATCCACAAACTGTTATCCAGGTCTTTGATAATGTGGTAAACAACGGGTCCAGTTAATCCTTGTTCTAAGTTAAGGTGGTGAAATTGATGGTTTTTTTGATACGTAATACCGTGTAGGGTTCCAAACCAAGGGTCGCCATCTTTGTCCAATGTGGCCGTCAAAACCTTGTTGTGACTTAAGCCATCAGCGGTTGTGATGTGAGATAACTCTCCATCACACAATAAACTGACACCATCACCATTAGTACCTATCCATATACAGCCTTTGTGGTCTTGAATAATGGTATAAATATTGGGATTTGGCATTGCTTGTTGGGCTTTCCAATTGGCAACATTGGCAGTGCTTAATCTGGCAATACCTCCGCCGTAAGTTCCAAACCAAATATTGTTTTCACTGTCTTGAAACATGCTATTAACGCTGTTATCAGGCAGCCCATTCTTCATATTCAAATGCTTAAGCAATTGATGGTTTTGATCAAACTCATAAGCGCCAGAATCCCTGGTGCTAAGCCATATATGTTGCTTGTGATCCACCATGAATGAATTGATGGTCTGTTGAGACAAATCAATGTCAAATGTCAGTGGTACAAATGCATTGCCATTAAATATAGCTACACCATTTCGAGTGCCAACCCAGATCTGTTGGTTGTCAAGTTGAGATATCGTGCGGATTTCAGATGGCTCTGCTTGCCATTCAATGACTTCAAATCCATGGTTATTTATTCGAATAACACGTTTTGAATCGCCAGCCCAAATATTGCCATTGGCATCAATTAATAAACTGCGAAATCGGTCGCTAGGAAAGCCGGTTGAGGTGTTGAATTGCTTGATTATTTTGGGTTCCCCTTCGGGATTAATTTGCACGATACCCATGCCATATGTTGCAACCCAAATGGTGCCATCTGGTGCTTCCTGTAAGACCCTTGCCGAAACATTGGTTGGCCAGATTTTATCAGAAATTGATTTAAATTTATGACCGTCAAACCAAGCCAGCCCTGCTTCTGAAGCGGCCCATAATTTGCCATTTTTGGCTTTCAGTAAATCTCTGACTAGGTTATGCGGCAAGCCATTTGAGCGGTTAAAGGTTAAAAAACGATTGCCATCAAATCGACTGATTCCAGTTCTTGTGGTCATCCATAGAAAACCTTGGTGATCTTGTTCAATATCAAAAACCACCATGTCTTCTAAGCCATCAGCGATACTAAGGTTGGCATAAGGTAATTCTTGTGCATTTAATTTTAAGCTGACTGAGAAGAAAATGAGGGCAATAAAACTGAGGGAAAGCGTGAAACCAATTGATTTACTTTGTCTAAAAACAGAATTGTTTTTCACAGTAATTAAGCGTCCCTAAATTTAATTATGAATTAATCATATCACCTCTGATTTTAGCCATCAATTTTCTTTTGTTTTTTTTGCCCTGATAATGGAGAGCTGGCATAGCATGAATTGATTTGATGGGGATAACTTTATTGAATCGCGGCTTCTTTTCTGGGTGGTGAATTCAATGCCTGATTTAAGCCTCGTTGGGTTAAATAATAGGCCGCAAAAGAACCCAGCCAGTGACCTCCGGAATAATGTTCGCCAGTGACTGCGGACAGCCCTGATGCCGCGTGTAAGTCAGCCAGTCTTAATAAAATCCTATGTCGCTTGTCTTTTTTAGGGAGTGCAAAAGCCATACCTTCTAACATCCATGCACGAGCTAAGTTTAATCCATCTAAATGTGCCAGTTTACCATCAACCCGGTCGGTCACTTTAGCGATGGATAACCAACGGCTGCCTTTGCTGATACCCGGTAAAAAATGTTTTAACCATCGGCTGTAGTCTTTTTGTGACAATATGCGTCGGACTAAATCGGCTTCAGCTAAGCAGGGTGAAAGAAAGTCATGACCAGAAGGTTCGTAATTGATGGGACATTTTTGGTCGTTTAAATAGAGTCGTTTAGTTTGTTGTTCGATCAGTGATAGAAATTCATGGTCTTCAGTGATTTTTGCATAATCATAAGCCAGCCCAAAAGCAAAAGCTGTTTGGCTGTGCTCTCCACTTCTGATTGGGTAGGCTAGTTTGGGCATCCACGTTGTTAATTGTTGAGTGATGTGATTTTTCAATGGTGTCATGTTGTTCAACCAAGTTTCAGCCTCAGGGTGATTCCAGTCAGAAATTTCTGCATACAATTGTAGAAACCAAGCCAAGCCATAAGGACGCTCAAAACCTGATCTTCCTGATTGTTGGAAATAGCTTAATTCGCCTTGTAATTTCTCAGCGGTGAAATGTTGGCTCAATCGCTGGATAATGACGGGCGTTTTAATGTGGTTGGGGAACAGTTTAGCAGCCCTGACCAGCAGCCAGTGTCCATGAACTGACGAGTGCCAGTCAAAACACCCAAAAAAAGCTGGGTACAATTGATCAGGTGGATTGGCATCTGATTCATTGTTTAATACGTGTTTGACAGAATTGGGATACACTTGATCCAAACAAGTGAGCGCCAATTCTGCCATTTGCATCAGTTGTTCAGCCGGGATTAACTCATGGTTGTTATTTAATTCGGCCGTTGTTCTTAATAGCCAGTTTTTATTACCCAGCATTTGCTGAAGAGGTGCCAAACCTATGGCCAGGCGATTTTTGTTCGTCGCAGCAATTGATTGAATGGGATAGAGTGACTGCTTATTGTTTTTGGTTGACTTAACTAATAAATGGCCATATTTTTGAGGTCGGTTTTTAGACATCAGATAATGGTCATATAATTCACTGTACCAAACGGCAGGCATGTTGTTATTTTGAACTTCCTCAAAGATTAACGGTAAATACAGTGCTTGCTGCTTTAAATCTGATCGTTTGAATAATATTAAACCAATTTTAGCTGCATTTTCACCCACATCATTAATACCTGGCCAATGTCCAAGCTGATTGATAATTTGATCCAAGAATTGTAAATTATCTTGGTCAAGTTGGTTTTGAGCTTGTTCTAGTTTGGCTATCAAATCAGCATTTTTTTGCTGGCTCTTCAGTTGGTTTAATTCACTGCGATGCTTTTGGTCTTGTTGCAATGCCACAAACATATCTTGTTTAAGGTCTGCTGCGATTGTTGTTAGGCAGTTAACGGTTAATATAATTATTAACAAATATTTATGGGTCATCTTAGTCATGTGGTGAACTATGCCACAGAAACTCAGGCTGCTCAAGTGGCTTATCAAGGCAACGGACTGATTGTGGCTGTTGATGCAGTTATTGTGAATGATGTTACTGACAGTGATGTACCAAATTGTTCAATCATTATTTAAGTAACTTATTTAAAGTAGGTTTTAGTTCGGGATGGTCAAATTCAAAACCACTGGTTAGCAACCTGGTTGGTAGAACATGGGTGTCAGCTAACAACAATTCATCAGCCATTTCTCCAAAAATGAATCTAACTAAAAATGTTGGCATGTGCATGAAAGCTGGCCGTTTTAAAGTCTGGGCTAACGATTGGGTGAAAACTTGGTTTGTGACTGGGTTAGGTGACGTTAGGTTATAGACACCACTGAGATTAGCTTGGTCAAGCAGCCATCGAATGGCTTTGACTGCATCGTTGATGCTGATCCAGCTGTATTGTTGTTGCCCCTTACCCAACCGACCACCTAAGCCGAGTTTGAACGGCGTTATCATGTTTTTCAGTGCCCCGCCATGTTTTGACAGTATCATGCCAAATCTGAGATTAATGACTTGTGTATGTGCTGATTGTAATTTTTTGGCTGCGAGTTCCCAATTTTCAGCCACATCAGCCACAAAATTATCACCTTTGGCTGATTTTTCATCTAATTTTTCAAAAGGTCGGTCACCATAATAGCCAATGGCAGAAGCACAGATGAATTTTATTGGCTGTTCATCATGATTCAATATTTCATTTGCCAACCATTGTGTGCCCTTGATGCGACTGTCAAAAATAGTTTTTTTATGGCGTTGACTCCAGCGTTTATCCGCTATGCCGGCCCCTGCCAAATGTATAACAGCGGCCGGTGCTTTGATTTTAAATTGCTGCAACATTTGGTGGTAATTCCAACTGGGCTTATCTGGCGAAGTGGTGTCCCTTTGCAGACCAATGATTTGATAATGGTCGGAAAGTGATTGCTTAATTTGGTTTCCCAAAAGGCCATTCTGGCCAGTTAAAAATAGAATGGGTTTTGGTGTATTCATTGGCTTAGGTGGTGTTTAAGTTAAATACCCATGGTATCCGACAACAGGTGAACAGGCTGTCAAATAAATGGATTTAACCCACACAATTGTGGCTTAATCTAAGGGAAGCATCCGCACTGTTGAATCAATCAACTGTCGGTATGCTATATGCATATGCTTAAAAGAAACTGATGAAAGATTTGATGTCATCGTTTTGAGTCCAATCCAACAAAGTAACCTGGGTTGATTCATCACAACGGTCATAAATTTCATCAAATAAGTCTTCAGAACTCTGGTCATCTTGACGTTTCATAACCAGTACGGTCAATTGGTCTATGGTTAAGTCATCTTGCTGTCTGAGTTTCTCTAATTCATAGAAGGCATTGATTGAATCCTTGTTGCTGGGTTCGACCACAAAAATAAGTTGATTGATAAAAATAATTGATTCATCATTCAAAGCATCGGCAACGTGTTTAAAATGCAGTTTTTTATTGGTGTTGGTGGCATTGAGTTGTTTACACAAAGCCATACTCGATTCAACCGGCAAACCACTGACTCTTATTTTTTGTATTTTAATGCTGTCGTTAGTTGCCTTTGTATTTTTAACCAGTTTTAATTTTCGACCTGCTTGATTGAGTTGTTTGATCAGAGAATGTTCTTCGAAACTGAGTTTGATTTGGTCGATGGCTGGAGGGTTAAGGTTAGGCGCACTGCCATACAATGTCAGACAGATAACTGATGCCTCATTATCTTGCTCTTGATAAGTTGCTACGGCATTGGCTTCGCTGATGTTGTCAGTAATCTTCCAATGGTGATTGAGTCGATTGGATAAAATGTGGGTGTATGCTTTAAACCGATTGATATGAATGCGGTTGACACCTCTGAAATAAATTTTTGGACCAGCTTTCATTTGTTCTTCATTGGTGTTGAAGGGTATGTCGATTAAATTGTTCATTGAAAATTTTCAAGCTCATTTTACACGATGACAATGATAACTTGAAGCGGGCGATAAATTATGCGAAATCTGTAAACAATTGTCATTAAATGAGGTCGTTAACGGCTCATTTGTATGACGATAAAAACACCTGAAACACTGATTAAGGCACCTACTACTTTTCGGGAGCTCATTGGTTCCTTTAAAATCAACCAGCCAAGAATCAGGATAAAGATTGAAGCGGTTTCATTCAAAATTGAGGCCACTGAAGCAGAGGTGTATTTGTAGCCAGCCACCCAAACCATGGTTGATAGGTATTGCCCCAAGATAGCACCTATTAATAACCAGTATTTTCCTTTCGATTTCATGACTGCCAATGGGTTCAAGTTTTTACGCAGCAAAGCATTGAATAAAAACATGGTCAAAATACCGCCTATGGTTCTGATAGTAATGATCCAAAAAAAAGGAATTTCAACGGTCACTGGTTTTACGATGACGATACCTAAGGCGGTAAAAAAAACGCCCAATGCAGCAAAAATAAAGCCTTTAATGGGTGGGTGTTCAACAGTCAAAGATTTTTTGCGGTAACTGATTACGATAACGCCAACAACAACCAATGCCATGCCCATTATTTGCCAAGTATTGAGCCTTTCTCCTAGGTAGAAGAATGATAAGAAGACGACAAATGGGCTATATAAACTTCCAGTTAAGCCGGTTAAGCCCGCACCAATGAGTTGCAAAGCCCTTAAATAGAATAAATCTGCGAGCATGATGCCGAAAAAACCACTGATCAATAACAAGCCCCAATCACCCACAGATATATCAGGAGGTGTGAGACCGTCGGTGAAATATAATGTGGGTATCATTAACACCAATGTCAGGCTGATTTTAAATAAATTCATCGCACTCACGTTGATGTGATCACCTGCATTGCGATAACAAATAACCGCAAAAGCCCATAACAAAGCACACAATAAAGATAAGAACTCACCCAAGCCGATGTTCATGATTATTTAGGATATTAAAATTGAGCAAATTGTAAGCGAAATACCTGGTTTATACGTATAATTATCAACTTTGTAATGTGTGCGCCGGATTCAATTGTCTTAACCGTATTGATGGTAATTGATTGATTCAGGTCTGTTTAATCAGCGAGTTATCCATTGAGTTGTTTTGAATAACTAATCGCTGCCAATTTAATGGGGTCAATATGAGAACAATATTTTTTACATTTTTGTCTATGCTTTTAATACCATTGGTCAGTTTGGCTGAAGATAAAAAAGAAGACAAGTGGGATGTTAACAATCCTCCGGGTGTTAAGAAAATGGTAGATATCAACACAGAGACTGGTACATGGATGAATGTTGATGTCAGCCCTGATGGCCGTCTCATTGTATTTGATTTATTGGGAGATATTTACACCATGCCAATGGCAGGTGGCGAAGCCAAAAATATCACCAACTCCATGGCCTGGGAGATGCAGGCTCAATTTTCACCTGATGGAACAAAACTGGCGTTTACTTCAGACCAAGGCGGCGGTGATAATATTTGGACTATGGCCGTTGATGGCAGTGACGCCACTCAAGTCACTAAAGAGAGTTTTCGGTTGTTAAACTCACCTTCATGGTCTCCAGATGGTAATTATATTGTGGCCAGAAAACACTTTACCGGTATGCGCTCTGCCGGTGCAGGTGAAATTTGGATGTACCATAAATCCGGTGGTAAAGGAATTCAGTTGAATAAACGACCCAATGAACAAAAAGATTTGGGCGAACCGGTTTATACGCCTGATGGTAAATTTGTGTTGTTTTCTCGAGACTCAACACCCGGAAAATACTTTGAATATTCTAAAGATGCCAACAATCAAATTTATGAAATATTCGCCATTGAATTAGCGACAGGGGATATTAAACCTTGGGTGTCTGGACCAGGTGGTGCAGTCAGACCAACGCCATCTCCTGATGGCAAAACATTGGCATTTGTTCGTAGAATCAGAAACAACAGTGCCTTGTTTATACAAGATCGAGACAGTGGTTCAATCAAACCAATTTATACTGAGCTAGAACGGGACATGCAAGAAACATGGGCCATTCATGGGGTTTATCCAACCATGTCATGGACACCTGATGGCAGTGGTATCGTGTTTTATGCCAAAGGAAAAATTCATCACATAGATGTGAAAACAGAAACGGTAAAAAACATTCCATTTAAGGTCAATGACCAAAGAGAAATCAGGGAAGCCGTGACTGTTAAGAATGAAGTTTCACCGACTTCTTTTGATGCAAAAATGTTGCGCTGGTTACAAGCCTCACCTGATGGTGATATGGCTGTCTTTCAATCACTGGGACATATATATACAGTTGGTTTAGCCAATGGCGAAATGCAAGGTAAGCCACAAAGGTTGACTAAACAGAATGAGCACTTTGAGTTTTTTCCTCAGTTCAGTGCCGATGGTAAAAACATAGTTTACACCACATGGCATGACCAAAAACTGGGTACTGTCCGCGTGTCAAATTTAAAAGGGAAGTCAAAAGTCATTTCGACAAAACCCGGTCATTTTATTAACCCAGTGATATCAGCAGATGGAAAATATGTGGCATTTGAGGCGGACTCAGGAGGCTACCTGACTACGCCGTTGTACTCTCATGATACTGGATTGTTTGTGGTTGATTTGGCCCGTAAACAACAAACCAAAATTGCAGAAAGAGGCAATAATCCATTTTTCACCCAAGACAGTTCACGTGTTTTCTTCAGTGGACGATCGGTATCTGGGGAAGTGATGACCAGTCAATTGCACTCAACAGATTTAACTGGCAATGACAAACAAAATCATTACCAAGGCGAATGGATTACACAATTTAAAGTATCACCTGATGAGCAGTGGTTGGCATTTGTTCAAAATTTCCAAGTTTATGTCACACCTTTTGTGCGCAATGGAAAACACATCAATACCGGGTCGTCCGCCGGCAACTTACCGGTTAAAAACTTTTCTGAACATGCAGGTGATTACATCCACTGGAATCAAGATTCGAACCAATTAAGTTGGTCAATGGGGCCTTTGTTGTATCAACAAAAACTGTCTGAACGCTTTGAGTTTTTAGGTGGAGAAATCAAGGTGGCTGCGGTTGAAACCACAGATGAAACGGCTGGAGATGAAGAGTCAGAAGCAATCAAAGCCCAAGCCACTAAAATCACTTTCAATGTCCAAACCGATGTCCCACAAGGCACTGTGGCTTTGGTTGGGGCCAAAATCATCACCATGGAGCAAGTGGATGGTGAAAACCAAGTGATTGATGAGGGTATAGTTGTCATCAGTAACAATCGAATTGTCGCAGTCGGGTCAGCTGATCAAGTTAAACCGCCAGTCAATGCTGAAGTGATTGATCTCAAAGGCAAAACAATTATGCCTGGTATCGTTGATGTGCATTGGCATGGTCCATATGCGAATGGTCAAATCACCCCACAAACCAATTGGAATGCCTATGCTTCATTGGCTTTTGGCGTGACCACCACGCACAACCCTTCGGCCGATACGGCAGCCGTTTTTTCAGCAGCAGAAATGCAGCGAGCTGGTGAAATTGTTGCGCCACGGGTTTATTCAACAGGCACCATTTTATATGGAGCGACTCATTACTTTACAGCCAAAGTGAACTCTCTGGACGATGCAGTTGGACATTTAGAACGAATGAAAGCCGCCGGTGCTTTTTCGGTTAAAAGTTACAACCAACCCAGACGTGATCAAAGGCAACAAATTCTAGAAGCCGCGCGTCAAACAGGATTAATGGTGGTGCCTGAAGGGGGGTCCTTATTCACCCATAACATCACCATGGTGATTGATGGACATACAGGTATTGAACATTCAATTCCAATGGCCGCTATTTATGATGACGTAAAACAACTGTGGGCTGGTACTGAGACGGCTTATGTCCCGACATTGGTGGTTGGTTATGGCGGTATTTGGGGTGAAAATTACTGGTATGACACCACCGACGTTTGGAAACACCCCTTGTTGTCGAAATACGTACCTAAAGATATTTTAGAGCCCATATCAATTCGACGCACCAAAGCACCTTTAGAAGACTATAACCATTTTAACAATGCGCGAGTGGCTACTGAGTTACAAAGTGAAGGGGTTGATGTTTTATTGGGCGCGCATGGTCAACGTGAAGGATTGGCAGCGCATTGGGAAATGTGGATGTTAGCCCAAGGTGGCATGTCACCTTGGAATGTCATCAAAGCCAGTACCATTGATGGGGCCAAGTATATAGGTATGGATGATGAATTGGGTTCAATCAAAGCCGGTAAACTGGCTGACTTGGTTATTCTTGATGCCGATCCGTTGGCAGACATACGTAACACCGATAATGTGTCACAAGTGATGATCAATGGCCGTCTGTATGAATCTGCCACCATGAACCAGGTTTATCCTGAAAAAGTAGCCAGACCGAAATTTTATTTTGAGTAAATTAAAATGTTAAAACTCTATACCTACTGGCGCAGTACAGCAGCTTATCGTGTGCGTATTGCTTTGAATTTAAAGGGCATTGAATATGAGTCTTTGCCCGTTCATTTGGTCAAGGACGGTGGAGAACAACACAAGCCTGAATACAAGGCGCTGAACCCACAAGGTTTGGTGCCGGCCTTGGTGACAGAAGGTGGTGTTGTGATCAACCAATCGATGGCAATCATGGAATATTTGGAAGCCATTTATCCAGATGTTTCTATATTGCCGATTGACGCGATTGGTCAAGCCAAAGCACGAGCGATGGCACAAATGATTGTTTCTGACATCCATCCGTTGAATAATTTGAGGGTGTTGAAAATATTGAAAAACAGTTGGAATCAGACGCAAGTTGATGTGTGGTATGCGCATTGGATTCAACAAGGTTTTACTGCCTTAGAGCAGATGTTAGAGGGTTCAAATTTTAGTTTTATGAATGAAATGTATCCTTGTATTTCGGATATTTGTTTGGTGGCACAAGTTTACAATGCCGAACGATTCAATGTACCTTTGGATGATTATCCTCGGTTAATGGAAATCAACCAACGTTGTATCGAATTACCCGCGTTTAAACAGGCAGCGCCTGAAGCCCAATTAGGAGAGGTCAGTTGATGGACACAGGAGACGATATTTCGATCACTTTATTGGCGATCGACGATTCAGGTGAGGTAGAAGGTTTAAGTCAAAATGACTCAGAACAATTGCCTGAAATGATACAAGATGTGGTGACACAAATGACTGATTACTATGCCGGTGCAGGGTTTCAGCAGCCCTGGATAGCTTATGTATCCAGCCATGAAGGTGAAATTGTTGGTGGCGGCACATTCAAGTCAGCGCCTTATGATGGACAAGTCGAAATTGCCTGTTATACCCTGCCTGAATTTGAAAACCAAGGCATGGCGACTGCAACGGCTCAAGCGTTGATTGATTTAGCCATTGAAGCTGATGAAGAGTTAAAGATAGTGGCGCAAACATTACCAGAGAAAAATGCTTCCAATCATGTATTGCAAAAATTGGGTTTCACTTTTTTTGATGTGGTCGATCACCCACAAGATGGTCCAGTGTGGGAATGGCATCTTTTTTGAAGTAAGGGAGCGCCGGCGGGCAGTAGGCGTTCCTCTTCAGGGCTGATTTATGAGTCAAACTAAACATTATGATGTGATTATTCTGGGCGCTGGTGCCGCGGGTTTGATGTGTGCGTTTCTTCTGGGCCAGAGTGGTTTAAAAGTGTTGCTGCTTGAAAAATCCAATAAGCCCGGTAAAAAGATTTTGATGTCGGGTGGTGGCCGCTGTAATTTTACTAATTTGCACACCTCTGCAGCCAACTTCTTGTCTGATAATCCTCATTTTTGCAAGTCAGCCTTGAGTCGTTTTACGCCTTGGCATTTCATTGAAATGGTTAACAAACACAATATTTCATACCATGAAAAGGAATTGGGCCAGTTGTTTTGTGATGATTCATCCAAAGACATCGTTAATATGTTGTTGGATGAGTGTGTTGAAGGACGGGTAGAAATTAGGCTTAATACGGCAGTGACTGCGGTTGATTGTAAGCACACTATTGGTTTAAATACATCAGCTGGAAAGTTGACTGCTGATCGGCTGGTGGTGGCCACTGGTGGCTTATCGATTCCTAAAATGGGTGGTTCAGATTTTGGTTATCAATTGGCTGAACAATTAAATTTAAATGTTAAGCCTAAACAAGCGGCCTTGGTCCCATTTGTATTTACCGATGATTATAAAGAGCTGTTCAGCAGTTTATCTGGCACGGCTGTTTCAGTAGATGTGTCCGTGGTCGGTGACCAATCAGCACCCAGCTTTCGTCATCATATGTTATTTACTCACAGAGGCTTGAGTGGCCCGAGTATTTTGCAAATTTCCAGCTACTGGCATTCAGGAATGAGCTTAAAGGTTAATATATTGCCTGAGCACAATGCTTATGAAGCTTTGTTGCGTGCCAAGAAAGACACACCGCAAATAGTATTGAATCATTGGCTCAGTCAATTAATTGCCAAAAAAGCCGCTTTGGCGATATTGCGTCATGAATTCCCTCAATGGCATGACTTAGCCCTACAAAACTTAAGCACAGAAAATATTTTTAAGGTGGCAAGTTTGCTCAATGGGTGGCTATTAAAACCTTCAGGCACTGAAGGTTATCGAACTGCTGAAGTGACTTTAGGTGGTGTGGACACCACACAACTGTCATCAAAAACCATGGCGGCTATTGAACACCCCAATGTTTATTTTATTGGTGAGGTGGTTGATGTTACTGGGCATTTAGGTGGCTTTAATTTTCAATGGGCTTGGGCATCAGCCTATGCCGCAGCACAAGGGATTATTTCATCTCAGATTAAATAATAAAGACCTTTGCATTAACCATGAATCGAGTAAAAAAGACCGGAATCTCGCCACTCGGCGTTAGAAAACTGGCTAATAACGGCGTATTTGACTGCGTTTCCTGCTTTGCTTGGTGTGGTTTTAGTTCTTGTTTCCATCGACCCAGATTTATGTAAAGGTGATTAATAACTTATGTTATTATTTTAGTATGAGTGCAGCTAAATTTGAATCACCAGTCAATCGTTTGCTACATTGGGCCAATGAGAAGCCCAATGCGGTCTATTTAACCCAGCCCATTGCTGAAAATGTGATTGAATATACATGGTCGCAAGTGCTTCATGAGGTTTCTTGTGTAGCGGCTCACTTAGAAAAAAAATACCCTAAAGGTAGCCACATCGCGATTGTTTCACTCAATTGTGCGCATTGGATTATGGCAGACTTAGCGATACAAATGGCTGGTCACATCTCGATCCCTATTTATCCAACGGCCTCTCAACAAACCATTGAAAAAATATTAAAACATTCAGCAGCCAAGGCGGTGTTTTTGGGTAAGATGTTTGACCCTGATGCTGCTATTGATTTATTGCCACAGGGTTATGATTTATTGGCTATTTACCAACCATATTCAGGCCTGCCTTACTGGCAGGATTTGCTTAATGAAAATCAGCCCATAAGTCAACCAGCCATTATCACAGCCGATGATTTGGTTAGTATTATTTATACATCTGGAACGACCGGGGACCCCAAAGGTGTGATGCTGGCTTACCGTGCGATTAATGCGTCGATGACTTTAATTAAAAGTATTGTTGTGATCAATCAACAAGATCGGTTTGTTTCATATTTGCCATTGGCGCATGTGGCAGAACGCATGGCGGTGGAATTTGGCGCGCTGTATCACGGCTCCCATGTGTCGTTTATTCGCTCTTTAGAAACGTTCACTGAAGATGTGAAGAATGCACAGCCAACCATCTTTTTTGGCGTACCGCGAATTTGGACCAAAATTAAAATGGCGATTGAAGGTAAATTAGGTGGGCCTAAAGTTCTGAATATAATGCTGAATATACCTTTATTCGGTTCATGGTTGAGAAAAGCTTTGTTGAAAAAGCTGGGCTTTCAAAATGTACGTTATGCGCTGTGTGCAGCTGCAGCTATTAATAAAGATGTGTTGCAATGGTTTGGAAATTTAGGTCTAAAGTTGAATGAAGCTTATGGCATGTCAGAAACCTGTGGCTTGTCTCATATGACCAAGCAAAGCGATACCAAAATGGGCAGTGTAGGGCGTGTGATTGATGGCTGTGAATGTAAATTGTCAGAAGCCGGAGAGGTGTTGTTGCGCAATCCTGCGATGATGGATGGTTATTATAAACAAGCTGATTTAACCGCCCAAACCATTGATGTCGATGGCTGGCTGCATACCGGTGATTTGGGTCAAATTGATCAGGAAGGATTTCTCTATATTACGGGTCGAGTTAAAGATATTTTTAAAACCAGTAAAGGCAAATACATTGCCCCATCACCGATAGAACAGCGGTTTCAATCGGTATTAGGTATTGAGCATTTGATTTTGATGGGCAATGGGCTGGCGCAACCCTTTTTGGTGGTATCAACTTTTGAATCAAAGTATGCAGATGATCCCCAAGCGTTGTTTAATATTTGTGAACAGGCGCTGTCAGAGATTAACCCAACTTTGGAATCGCAAGAAAAAGTCAGTCATGTCTTTATATCTGAGCAAGCATGGACCTCAGAAAATGGTATGCTGACGCCAACGCTTAAAATGATCAGAGGCCACATTGAACAACATTATCAAATTAAGGCGCAGCAATTGGTCACTGATTTAAATCATAAAATAGCTTTGATTTAAGCTTTACGCATTTTTCAATTATTTTTTATAGAGCATGACATGATAGAAAATTGTATGCTGAATATTCAAATACAGAATGTAATTAATTAAAAAGTTGCTATTAAACTGTGAATGTTTAGATGCCCACAAAGATGAGATTAAAATGAAAATATCAGGAACATTTAAAGTTGAAATGCAACCACAAGAGGCTTCTTTTATGGGTAAAGAGGGTGTTGCAGTCACACGCATGTCACTGTTGAAAACTTTTGAAGGTGAATTAAGTGGTCACAGCAAAGGTGAGATGCTCAGCGTTGTAACCTCAGTTCCTGGTTCGGCGGGTTATGTCGCCATAGAACAAGTGACTGGTGTTTTGTCAGGAAAGGCCGGCAGCTTTGTTTTACAACACAGCGGCTTGATGAACCGAGGTGATGCAACTTTAGATTTAAATGTGGTACCTGATTCTGGTTGTGATGAACTCAAAGGTCTCTGCGGGACAATGACTATTCGCATTGAAAAAGGCCTGCATTGTTATGATTTTGAGTATGCGTTAATGTGATTGCTTAGTTGGCATAAAGACCTATTTTATTGAATTAAATTAAACAAGCTACAGGAAGCCGTGATAACTCAATCCCAACTTAAGCCAAAACGCATATTGGGCACAATCGGCAAGCCATTTTTTTCTTCGAAACTTAAAACACCTTCGTTCAAAGTATAATTTCTACAACAAGGATTTTCAGTGTTTAATGCATTGGCAATTTGTAGTTCAAATTGCCATAGGCCCAGTTGACTCTGCCAGGATTTGTTAAATTTGATTCCAAACTGATAAAAGTTTTTGAATGTGTTTTGATTGCGCTCACTGATGGTCAAACCGTTTTCGGTTTCAATAATTTGTGTCAATGGCCAGCCATTATGTATATCGGCATTTAAATTGATGGTCCAAGTTTTAAATGGAAAGCCCATATGTAATTTGAAGGCATTTTTTTGGTTCCAACTGCGAGGAATTTGTTGGTGTTGAAATTCATCACTAACGTCTGAATAAGCGTAACTTGCAGACCAGTTGACTGTTCTGTATTTGCCTTTAAGGCTAAACTCAGCGCCAGCCGATTTGGCGTCATCGGGTTCAAGCCTGATGCGGTCATAGAATAAATCCGGTAGTACATGAAAGCCATTAAAAATATTTTCGTAATATGGGTGGGTTTGGCTGTATTTTTTATAATAGATTTCACTGCGTAAATGCCAACCATTATCAAACTGATGATTGAATTCCAGTACGGCCAAGTCAGCTGAGGCAGGTTCAAAATATTGGGGCTCAATGTCTTCCAGCAGCAGTTCGTCAATATGCTGAGTTTGTTGATGTCGACCTAAGCCTAGCCGCCAGGTGGTGTTTTCATTGACAAAATACGCTAAATTGAAACGTGGACTTAAGCGACCGCCTGAAACCCATTCTTGGTATTGATAATGTGCGCCTAAGTCCAAAGCCCATCGGCTGTTGAATTGATACCTGCCATTGGCATAAATTTGAGCTGAAATACCATGTTGTTCAAAATAAAACTGTCTATTTAAAGTTCGATTAAGGTCCAGATAATCCACCAATTCACTGCTGTGAACAAGCAGGCGAGTTGATTCAATGCGGGTGTCCTCAGTGGCCACATCCAGACCATAGTCTAATAAAAAACTGTCATTGATTTGCCATTGGTGTTGGAATTTAATGCCCTGAAAGTGTGAAGTAATTTCTTCTGCCACTTGAGCATTGCTGTTGTCATCTATGAGGCTACCACTGCGACGGTCGTGTCGCCTACTGCCATAGAGTTGCCAGTTGATCTGGTGTTGTTGCAGGTTATCATAATGCCATTGTAACCACAGGTTTTGATCGTGAGAGTAGGCTTGTGCAATTTCATCATTTCGATTGATACTGATTTCATCCCTTGAAGCCAAGAGGTGTTGTGACATTTGCCAGTAATTATTGAGTGCTTGAGTGGCTTTGAAATAACCATCATCGTACTCTGGATTAATACTTAGGTCAGAAATCAGATGCTCATCAATCAATTGCCCGCCGGTTCGAACAGCAACGAGGTAGGAACGATCTTGGGCTTCATTATGCTGTCGATAGGTATAAGAACTGGTCAATAATCCCAGGTTGATGTCATGACGGGGTAAATCGGTAAACTCACTACTTTGCACGTCTAATACAGAACTTAATCGGCCACCATATTGAACTGGGAATACCCCGCTATAATATTCAATCGAGTCAACCACGGTATCATTTATGGTTGAAAACAAAGCGAAAAAATCTTTGAAATGATAGGGGTTTCTTAACTCCATGCCGTCAAACAACACCAAGGCTTCATTCTCATTTCCGCCACGGGTGTGTCCTTTGCCATTGATGCCATTACTGGTATTACCAGCCAATTGTTCGGTCGCTCGTAACGGGTCATGATTGAAGGCGACTTGATTGGCTAAGTCTTGACGAGATAATGATTGTTGGCTGTTTTGTGAGGTATTGAAATTAATCGAGCTGGTAGATACTTTAATGTCAGACAGCTCCAGCGGTAGGGGTTGTAGTTGAATGGTGAGAGAATGTGTTTGGCCTTTCGTTAATTGGCTTTCAATGGCTTTGGGATAATACCCTGCAGCCCATAAAGTGGTCTTAAATAGGTCGTTTTTTAATTGATTTAAAACAATGGTACCGTTTTGACTTATGGTCTTTTTATTCTCTGGCCATTGGACGCTGAATTGTTTAACTTTGATTTGGCTGTTGGCATCTACGGCATGAATTAATACGGTGTGAAGCGCTGCAGATTGCACTGGCCTGATGACATAGGTTTTGTTAACTACATCAATCGCATTCAGCTGTAACCCTAGGGTGTTCAGAGCCAAATTGAATGTTGCTATGTCTGGTTCGGCTAAATGTATGGGTTGGTTTAACTGTTCAGGTGTCAAATAATCACTGCTGTAAAACAGACTGCTACCAGTCAGGGTGTAATGGCTAATCCATTGTTTCAGTGTTTTGGTTTCCGCATATAGCATCCACGGCAAGCAAACAAATAAACAGCCCAGCCAAATACGTGGTTTTTTCATTCAATTGATTTGTGAAAAATAGGTGTTTAATCTTACCGTTATTGTTTATAGATTTGCAATACGCCTTCATTAATTGAATAGCTATATTGGGTAGAATAAAAAACAGTCTCGATGGCTTTTGCTGCAGTCATGTTGTGAATATTGCCTTGTAATCGGACCCTTTTACTGGGACTTTCAAAGCCTTGCCAATCGACAGTTAAGCCAGCCTGGTGCGCATACCATTTGATAAAATCGTACAAAGACTTGTTGTCTAAATTGAAAGTGCTTTGAGCTACAAAAGTCCAGTTCCATAACTCATCATTGCTTGATATCGTTGATAGGCTGGCTGGCTTGTTGTTTGACAACGTGGCCAATTGATTGTGTTCAATGGTTTGTGTTTTTTGAGTTTGGGTTGAATCTATTGGGGTTAATTTGACTTGACCAGAGCGCACGGCCACTTTTGTGGTTTCTTGTTCTTGGCTGACCATATATCGAGTGCCAATGTGTTGGACATAACCATGATTGGTTTTAATGATTAATGGTGCTGCAGCGTAAGATTCATCCGTGTCATGGTAAATTTGGCCTTGTATCAGTTCAAGTTGCAGTGAACTGATGATCAGTTCTGTATTGCCTGCCATTCTAATCTCACTGTTATCATTTAACTGCATAGCTAAAAAGCTATTGATGCTATTGGTTTTGATTGTTGTCCCAGCATTGATTGCTTCGTTGCTTTGAAGGGTTCGCCATGATTCGCCTGATGCATGGCGAATTTGAATGTCACCACTGAAGTTTGTGGTGGTTGCGAACATGATTGGTTCTATCTCGCTGCTGTTTTGATTGAAATTAAACAGGGTCACAGTGGCCATCAACATGACACTGGCCGCAATCGCCCAACTGATTTTTTGTTTGCGCCTTTGTTGCTGTTTTAAAACAGCTTGTTGCCAGCGTTGATGAACCACTGCTTGAGTGCGGATGGTTTTTTCTTGGTCGGGTTCTGTTCTTGAACCAATTTGACTTAACAATCGATCAACATCTAATGATGGTTTATTTTTTGATGGTTTATTATCCATGATTTTGTTCCATTGAACCCAATAAAAGGTCTTTCAAGGTGTCGTGTTTCAACATTTTTTGGATGACTTGTTGAAATGATTTTCTGGCTCTGGCCAATACTGATTGGGCCGCAATTTGAGTGGTACTGAGTTTTTCTGCTATTTCACTGACACTTAATTGATCAATGTATTTCCAAGTCAGTGCATTGCCATAATCATGAGGCAAGTGGTCAAGAACCTCTTCAAGTATTTGTTTCAACTGGTTATTCATGGTGATGTGCTCTGGTTGTAATTGGTCGCTCATAGCAATGTTTTCTAAAATATTTCTCATTTCTACCGTATCAGCCATAGGGAGTACCACTTTGGCTCTGCGATTTTGTTTAACAAAATGGGCATGAATTAAACTGCGACTGATTTGACACATCCAGGTGAATAATGCCGCTTCACCCCGGAAGTCGGCTATTTTATCCATGGCTTTACATAAGGTGTCTTGTGCCATGTCATGTGCCAAATCATAGTCTTGGTCAACTCGACTCATGATGAATCGAAACAACCTCGGATGGTAATCATCGAAAAAGCAATTAAATGCGGTTTCATCACCTTTGAGTATTAATTTAGCCAGTTTTAAATCAGCTTTATAAGCTTTCATTCAGTCCATTCTTAACAATTGTTTAACGATTAGAGAACGCCACTTTTTAGAATCAATCTAATTATTTTAATTATTTTTCAATACCAGCGATTGATTTTGTTTTGCCAGTGCCTCCAAGAGACAAATGCAGCATTAATGACAGCCCAACTTTAATGATTCTATAAATATTGACCCATAGGCATGCAAATGACAACTCAAAACATCAAATTGACTGAAATGAAAAATAGAGCCAGCAATCATTGGATTGAACAACATAAGAATATCCCATCGTTCAGACCCAAAGTTCAATCAACAGAAACCAGTCAATCAATACTGGCGGTTGCAAATACAATAAAACATAGCGAACCCAGGGTCAACGCCTCAAGTTTTGCTGAAGGCATTCAAATGATGTTGGTGTCTCCAGCAGACACAGACAGATCGGCTGTAGAGCAGTTTATTGTTGCAGGCTATGCCAAGCATTTTGATGCTAAATTGGCCGAATTATTTCCTGTTATTTTAGCCGTTAAAGACATTAATACCGATTGTTTGTTAGGTGCTGTCGGTTTGCGCTATGCGGATGATCAAAAACTATTTTCTGAAAAATACCTTTCTCAACCAATTGAGTCGCTGATATCTGAGCATCAAGGGTATCCCATTAATCGTAAACATGTGATTGAATTGGGTCATTTTGTGGTGGCTCAATCGAGTGATGTCAATACGGTCATACCGGTGGTTGCAAAATTTTTAAAAAGTTTAGATGTTAAGTGGGCTGTTTATACCTTGTCTCGACCCATTAAAGTGGCTTTTCAGCGCATGGGAATCAAGTTAACCCATTTACAACATGCCCACCCTCAGGCCTTGGATAAAAGTAAGACTGATTGGGGTAGGTATTATGATTTCAAACCTGCTGTTTATTTTTCAAACATCCTAACGAATATGAATTGATGGCTATGGAAATTAAACCTGTTATGGAAAATGCCTTTCAAAGTCAGCATGCTGAAAGTCGAGTGACCGATATGCATCGAGTGGCCATTCATTTGGATAACAGTGATTTTTGGCTTGAAATCGATCGAAGTGTAACTGAATTAGGTTGGGTGATTGTTCCTGTTCCGCATTTTTTTTCATCTGAACAAATTATACATATGGTTGATCAAGCTGCCATCGATTGTGTTTGGTGTGATGCCAAGGGATTATTGTGGTGGCAAAGCATTGGTTTTTTTGGTGATGAAGTCGACAAGGGCAAGTATTTTCTAGTCAGACAAACGGTTGCTGAAAAACCATTGCCAGTCGCTACGCATAAGATCACTTTCACTTCGGGTACAACCAGTGCACCCAAAGGTGTTTGTTTAAGCCTAGAACACTTGACTCATGTGGGCGAATCATTGGCTCAAGCCACAGCTAACATGGGTTTAACTAAGCACATCAGTTTATTGCCCTACAGTGTGTTATTAGAGAATATGGCTGCGGTTTATGCCAACCAATACGCTCATTTAGAGGTTATTTCATTGCCATTGTCACAAGTCGGTTTAACAGGTTCTGGTCAATTGGATGTAAAAATCATGTGGTCAGCCATCGTTGAGCATCAGGCCGATAGCATGATTATGATGCCGCAAATGCTCAAACAGTTGGTGCATTATTTATCTGCTGAACCGCAAGATGTTTCTTTCATTAAGTTTGTGGCTATCGGTGGTGCTGTATGCTCTGCACAGTTGCTACAACAAGCCCAAGACATGGGATTGCCGGTTTATCAAGGTTATGGCATCAGCGAATGTGGTTCGGTGATTTGTCTGAATAACAGCAATGAGGCGATTGGTTCGGTAGGCAAAGCATTACCTCATTGTCAATTTGAACTGACTGATGAGGGGGAAATAAGAGTACAAGGCCCCAAGTATTTGGGTTATTTAGGCCAGGCCAACAGTGAAAAACAAACTTTTGAATTTCTGACCGGGGATATGGGCCGGATTGATCAAGCCGGTCGGTTGTTCATTACTGGTCGTAAAAAGAACCTCATTATCAATTCGTTTGGCAGAAATATTTTGCCTGACTGGATTGAAGGGGAGTTGTTGACAATTGACGGCGTTCATCAAGCAGTGATTTTCGGTGAAGCCAAACCCTTTCTCAGTGCTTTGTGTGTTACTTCCTTAAGTGAACAAAAACTCACATTTGCAATATCAGAATTGAATAAAAAATTACCTGATTATGCTCAGCTAAAATCGGTACATAAAGTGGCACCGTTTACCCCTGCCAATGGTCAGTTGACGTCATCTGGCAAACTCAAACACCCACAAATATTTAAACATTATCACACCTTATTGGAGACCATATATGCCTCAAGCATTGAAACAACAACCCACTGAAACCAAGCCATTTGAACATTTATGCCAAGCAACTGCTCTGCAACAACAAGCGTTGTTAACTGTGCCAGTTATTCAACAAGCCATACAGGGTAAGATACAATTAAGTACCTATGTGGCTTTTTTGACTCAAGCTTATCATCATGTTAAACACACTGTTCCATTATTGATGTTAACAGGTAGTAAGGTTTCGCACCAACAAGAGTGGTTACGAAGCGCCCTGGCCGAATACATTGCAGAGGAAATAGGCCATGAACAATGGATTCTGAATGACATTACGGCGTGTGGTGGGGATGCTGATCAGGTGCGAAATTCTGATCCTGCTTTTGCCACAGAAATGATGGTTGCTTATACCTATGACTCGATAAACAGAATTGATCCATTGACGTTTCTGGGTTTGGTTCATGTGTTAGAAGGTACCAGTGTGGCGCTGGCAACACAAGCAGCCAATACCATCAAATCCTCACTGGGATTACCCAATAAAGCGTTTTCATATTTGATTTCACATGGAGATTTAGATATAGACCATACCCAATTCTTTGAAGGGGTTATTAACCGGTTGTCGCCAACTCAACTGAATGTGGTGATTAAGTCATGTCAAAGATTTTATCAACTGTATGCCAATATTTTTAGGGGTTTACCAAACGCATGAAAATAAATTGGACACAACAAACGGTGGTGCTAACAGGCGCTTACGGCGGATTGGGCAAGGCCTTGTCTCAAGCCTTGTTAAAGCGAGGCGCGAATTTGATCTTGATGGGTCGTGATGCATCAAAGCTTAAAGCATTAAAAGCCACTTTAAATCAATCTGTTCATATTTTGGTTGGGGATGTCTGTGATATGAACAGTGTTGAAAAATTAAAAGCTTTGCTTCAAGACTGTCAAAGTCAACAACACATGTTAATCAACAATGCAGCCATCAGTCAGGCTGGGTTTATACAACATCATACCGCTGAAGACGTGCGACAAATGATAGACATCAATTTAGCCGCCCCGATTTTGCTGGTGCAACAGTTATTACCTTGGCTAAAACAAGCTGAACAGGCTCAAATTATCAATATAGGGTCTAGTTTTGGGGGTATTGGTTATGCAGGTTTCAGTACCTATTGTGCCAGCAAGTTTGGTCTGCGCGGGTTTTCTCAAGCACTGAATAGAGAGCTGTCTGACACCCAGGTGACGGCTCATTATTTAGCTCCCAGAGCGATGGCCACTGAAATCAATTCTTCGGCCGTTGATGCCTTGAATGCCAAGTTAGGCAATAAGGTTGACCAGCCAGAGCAGATTGCTCAGCAATTGATCAAAGCCATTGAGCAAAAACAAACTGAAAGATTCTTTGGTTGGCCTGAAAAACTTTTCGTCAAAATCAATGGCTTGCTCCCTAACTTGGTCAGCAAAGCAGTCAAAAAAGACCAGCCAATTATCCAATCCATATTAAAAAATGAGGTTAAATCATGAAAAATAAAAACCAATACAGGTGCTTGATGTTGATGCTGATATTTTTATCATCCTCCGCTTTGGCTGAATTAACGCAAGCGGTTAAAGAGATACAAACACAGTGGGCAGCTGTTAACTACATGCCTGAAAACAGCAACGAACAAGAAGCTGCTAAAGAGGCCGCTTTTGCGAAGTTGTCAACAATCGCTACCCAAGTAGCCCTTAACAAAGAAAATCTACCAGAAGCCTTGGTATGGGAAGGTATTGTGTATTCAAGTTATGCCGGTGCGAAAGGTGGTCTGGGGGCATTGAGTTTGGCCAAGCATGCTAAAAAGTCTTATGAAGAAGCCATTGCAATCAATGGTGACGCGATGAATGGTTCTGCCTACACCAGTTTAGGCGTGCTTTACAGCAAAGTGCCTGGTTGGCCACTAGGTTTTGGCAGCGATAAAAAAGCTTTGCAGTATTTAGAGCGCGGTTTGGCGAACAATCCTGATGGTATTGATTCAAATTATTTTTATGCAGCGTTTATGTATGAAGAAGAGGATGATTACCTTAAAGCAAAGAAACATTTACTCAAAGCCAAACAAGCTGCGCCGAGACCAGACAGGCCAAAGGCAGATGAAGGTCGGCACCAAGAAATTGCTCAATTAATGATTCAGGTTGAGAAAGAACTGTCAGATTAAATCAAACATCTAAAGATTGCATCGAAAGGCCATTGATTGTTCTCCTTAGTGGCCTTTTTATTTTTAAAAGTAATGCACGTCTTATGGCAAAATTGTCGACAATGTTTGCTTAGTTGTCTTCGTCGTGTTGCTTGCTTGGTTGGGTGTCTGCCTTGGTGGTTGGGTTTATTTCAGGTACAGGATCAAAGCCGCCTTCACACATGGGTTGGCAGCGGCCTAATCTTTTGATACCCAGATAAAAACCTTTTAATATTCCAAATCTACGTACAGCCTCTATCATATATTCAGAACAGGTCGGATGAAAGCGGCAACGGTTGCCAAGCAAAGGGCTGATTAAATATTGATAGCCCCTCAATATTGAAATGAATATGCTTCTTATCATTAATAATGGTTGCTCATTGGTTCAGATTCAGGTATAAAGTTCGCCTTGAAATTTTAAGTTATTCAGTGGTTTTGTTGATAAACCATTGAAAAGTTTAATTCAGTCCATATTTTAGCACGCGCTGCATTTAAGCGAAGCATATAAAGGAGATAAAAATGGCAGAAAGAAGTATCAATGATTTGCCCGCAGATTATGTTCCAAAAATGGATTTACCTGAAGGGTATGTGCCAAGTACCAAAGAAGAGTACATGTGCCCAGAGCACTTGGAGTATTTTAGACGCAGAATTGAACAATGGAAAGAGGAGTTACTTAAAGAGTCCAATGAAACCATTGCCAATTTAAAGTCAGAGGCACGTGACATCAGTGATGAAGCAGAAAGGGCTTCAAGAGAAACTGAAAACACATTTGAGCTAAGAACCCGTGATCGTTACAGAAAATTGTTGAAAAAAATCAACAAGGCATTGAATCGATTCAAAACTGATGATTATGGTTATTGCGAAGAGACTGATGAAGAAATCGGTTTGCCCAGGTTGATAGCTCGACCGATTGCGACCATGTGTATTGATGCCCAAGAACGTTGGGAATTAAAACAGAAAATCACCAAAGAAGGTTAATTGATGGAAATAGCACCACAAATAGCTCAGTTAGATGACTTCCAACAGCGCACCGATGCGCTGTGGAGGTATCTTTGACTATGAAAATAAGAAAGAACACCTAGAAGAAGTCACTCTTGAACTTGAGGACCCTGATGTATGGAATGATCAGGACAAGGCTCAAGCGCTTAGCAAGGAACGCTCCTCACTCGAACACATTGTTAATACCATTGATGAATTAAAAACCGGCATTGTAGATGCCAGTGATTTTTTACAAATGGCTAACGAAGAAGATGATCAAGAAAGCTTAGATGAAGTACTGCTAATGATAGCTGACATTGAATCTAAAATTGAAAAGTTGGAATTTCAAAAAATGTTTTCAGGACCAATGGACGCCAACAACGCCTTTGTCGATATTCAGGCTGGTTCTGGTGGAACGGAAGCTCAAGATTGGGCTGAAATGTTATTGAGAATGTATCTGCGTTGGGTTGAATCACGTGGTTGGAAGGCCGAGTTGATCGAGGTTTCCGCTGGTGATGTTGCTGGGATAAAATCAGCCACCATTAAAGTAGACGGTGATTACGCCTATGGTTGGTTAAGAACTGAAATTGGGGTACATCGGCTGGTTAGAAAATCACCATTTGATTCCAGTAATAAACGACACACCAGTTTTGCAGCACTGTTTGTTTCACCTGAAATTGATGACAGTTATGAAGTTGAAATTGATCCATCAGACTTAAGAGTAGACGTCTATCGTTCTTCAGGTGCTGGTGGACAACATGTGAATAAAACAGAGTCAGCTGTCCGCCTCACACACGTGCCAACCAATACGGTGGTTCAGTGTCAAAATGGTCGTTCACAACATCAAAACAAAGCCACTGCGATGCAACAGATGAAAGCGAAACTGTATGAATTAGAAATGCAAAAGCGCAGTGAAGAGTCACAATCTTTAGAAGAAACAAAGTCTGACATCGGTTGGGGCAGTCAAATTCGATCCTATGTTTTGGATCAATCTAGGATAAAAGATTTAAGAACGGGCGTGGAAAACACCAACACCCAATCTGTATTAGATGGTAACCTCGATAAATTCATTGAGGCCAGCTTGAAACAAGGGCTTTAATCAGCATCTGACAATCAGGCAGAAATAATACTAACCATAAAGTTAACACACATAACATGACTGAAGACAATAAACTCATCGCAGAAAGACGTGGCAAATTAGATGCCATCAGAACTGAACGTAATGCTTACCCAAACCAATTCAGACGCACCCATTTAGCCACTGACTTACATGCTAAATATGACGCAATGGACAAGGAAACCTTAGACCCGCAAAACATTGAAGTGGCCGTAGTGGGTCGCATGATGAGCCAACGATTATTTGGTAAAGGTGGTTTTGCGGTGATCAAAGAAGTGTCTGGAGATATTCAATTGTTTGTTCAATTGAATGGTGTTGGCGAAGAGGTTTTTAATGATTTTAAAACTTGGGACATGGGTGACATCGTCTATGGTCGAGGGGTTTTGTTTAAAACCAAAACTGATGAATTATCAGTCAAAGTAACTGAATTGAAATTGGTGACTAAATCGTTACGACCTTTACCTGAGAAGTTTCATGGTTTATCAGATCAAGAAACCCGATACCGTCAAAGGTATGTTGATTTGATTGTGAACAATGAGTCTGCAGAGGTATTTAAAGTCAGATCAAAAATGGTTTCGCACATCAGACGTTTTATGGAGAAATTAGACTTTTTGGAAGTTGAGACACCAATGATGCACATGATTCCTGGTGGGGCGACTGCGAAACCATTTACCACCCATCACAATGCTTTAGATTTGGAGTTGTATTTAAGAGTGGCACCAGAATTGTTTCTGAAGCGATTGACAGTAGGCGGGTTTGAAAAAGTTTTTGAAATCAACCGAAACTTCAGAAATGAAGGCGTCTCTACTAAGCACAATCCTGAATTTACCATGATGGAGTTTTACTGGGCTTATGCTGATTATAATGAGTTGATGGATTTAACCGAACAGTTGTTTAAATCATTGGCTGAACAAGTCAAAGGCAACTACCTATTTAACTATCAAGGTCATGAATTGGATTTTTCAAAGCCATTTAAACGCCAATCAATGGCTTCATTGGTGGCAGAATACAGTGATGGTTTATCTGAAAATGACTGCAATAATTTGTCACTGATGCAAAAGTATTGTGATAAACAGGGTGTTTCATACAATAAAACATGGAAAAAAGGCGAACTATTGGCTGAATTATTCGATTTGAATGTAGAAGCCCACCTTATTCAACCTACTTTTGTGACAGAATACCCTATAGAGATATCGCCTTTGTCACGAAGGAATGATGATAATCCAGAAATTACTGATCGATTTGAATTGTTTATTTGTGGAAATGAAATTGCCAATGGCTTTTCTGAGCTGAATGACCCAGAAGATCAGGCAGATCGTTTTAAACAACAGGTGGCGAATCTAGAAGCTGGAGATGATGAAGCGATGCACTATGATGCAGATTATATCAGAGCGCTTGAATACGGCATGCCACCCACTGCTGGTGAGGGCATCGGTATCGATCGTTTGGTGATGTTGTTCACAGACTCTGCTTCTATACGCGATGTATTATTGTTTCCATATATGAAACCAGAGTAAAGAAATGAGTGAAAGTCAAGGCGTAAGGTATGCCAGAAAATCAATAGAAGCATCTTGTTTGTTGCTTTACAAGGGATACTCTTGTTTAACCCAAGTGATGAACATCTCTGCGTCTGGTATTTTGGTTGCCCCCTTGGAAAACGAATACATTGATGATTTGGAATTGGGTTCTGTCTGTATTTTAGAAATTGTGGTGAACGAGACATTCAATTTACATGTGTCATCCAAAGTCATACGTATTTCTGATGGTGAAATTGCTTTGCACTATATTTCTATTCCAGAAGACAAACAAGTGGCTTTGTGGCAACTGTTGGGTGATCATGTGCACGAAGTGGAAGTTTTCGATACATAATTGCTTTTGACTGTTTACTTCAGTTTTATTCTTACTTCAGTTCTATTGGCATTGACGCCAGGACCTGATGTCTTATTGGTGGTTGCCGTTGCAGCCAAAGACGGTTTTAAAAAAGCCCTGTTTTTGACTTTGGGCTTGGCCAGTGGCGTCATCTTTCATACCTTACTGATTATCTTAGGCTTATCCGCTTTGATCATTGCCAGTCCGATGGCGATGAACTCGATTGCTTTGTTTGGAGCAGGGTATTTGTTATACCTGGCTTGGCTGACCTGGATTCATCGCAATGATGAGGCGAGTGAAGCTGACACGCCTAAAATTCAAGGCTCCTATTATTGGCGTGGGGTTATTATGAATATTTCGAACCCCAAAGTTTTGCTCTTTTTCCTGGCTTTGTTTCCACAATTTGCTCAATTAGATCAACCTGGCTACCATGTTCGCATTGCCGTACTGGGTATGCTATTTATTGCTGTCACCATTGTGGTGTTTTCTGGTTTGGCTTACTTAACTGCCAAGAGTGCTCAAAGCTTTTTGCAAAATCCGCGCTTTAAATTGGGTATGGATTATGTCACCGTTGGTATTTTTGTAGGCTTGGCTGGTTTGTTGTTATTCTCGTTGACATGAATTTAAGTCATTCTTCAAGGGTGTAGTCAATCGTCGTGTCTCTCAGGGGCGCAAAATCAATCAGACAAGCCATTGTCAGGTCGTCGTATCCTGGCTTTCGGTATCCCAGATTTGTTTTTTATGGTTTCGCCACAGCCTCATTAATTTAATCATCAATCGAGATCAAACACCACCAGTTTGTATGGCCCATAATTGTTGATAGCGGCCAGCTTGAATAATTAACTCATCATGGCTACCTGATTCAATAATTTTCCCATTTTCTAGCACATGGATTTGATCGGCATGAACCACGGTTGATAAACGATGAGCAATCAAAATAATGGTTCGACCAGCTGCTATTTTTTTCAGTGATTTTTGAATTGCCGCTTCGGTTTCATTGTCGACGGCTGAGGTGGCTTCATCTAATATCAAAATGGGTGGGTCTTTCAATAAGGCGCGAGCCAAGGCAATTCGTTGGATTTGTCCACCAGATAATTTAACCCCTTGTTCACCCACTTCGGTTGAATAGCCTTGGTCTAGTTTTTGAATAAAGTCATCAGCTTCAGCCAGCTTGGCAGCACGTTTCACCGCAGCATCTGTGGCAGTTTCATTGCCGTATTTAATATTCTCAAATATGCTGGCATTGAATAAGAAGGTCGACTGTGAAACTAAGCCGATTTGAGAGCGCAGAGAAGCCATGTTAATGTTTTCTATTAAATGGCCATCCAGGGTTATGTCCCCTTGTTTGGTGTGATAGTAACGCATCAATAGTTTGATTAAAGTGCTTTTTCCTGATCCAGTTTGCCCGACGAATGCAATGGTCTCACCAGCTTTAACATGGATATTAATGTCTGTTAGCGCGGGTGCTGTTTGAGTTTGGTAGGTAAAATTAACCCCGTTCATTTCAATGGCTCCAGTTAATTGTACAAGCTGTGCTTGCTCATGATCCTTAATGTGTATAGGCTCGTCTAACAGACTTAATATACGCCTTGCTGAAGCCATACCGCGTTCATATAGGTCCATGGTGTTGGCCAAGTCTCTAAAGGGCCACAGTAGTCGCTGTGTTAGGAATACCAATACGCCGTATGCACCGACTGCCAAGTCGCCATTCAAAGTGTCCAAGCCACCGACTATAAAAGTGGCTAAAAAACCTGTGAGGATGGCCATACGAATGACCGGGGTAAAGGCTGAACTGATTTTGATCGCATCTTCATTGGCAGCGACATAGTCAAGGCTGATTTTGGCTATTCTCTGCTTTTCATGATTTTCTTTGGTAAAACTTTTGATGGTGGCGACACCGGCTATATTGGTATTAATTGCTTCAGCGATTTGACCTGCTTTTTCACGAACTTTGGCATAGCGTGGTTCCGCTTTGCGTTGAAAATAAAAAGCGCCAAAGATAATCACTGGTATCGGGGTGAAAGCCAGTAAAGCTAATTTGGTAGAAATTAAAAAGAACACTGCGCCTACAGCAACCACCGATGTAATCACTTGTAAAATGTCATTGGCACCAATATTTAAAAAGCGCTCCAATTGATTAACATCGTCATTCAAAATAGACGTTAAACGACCACTTGATTGGTCTTCAAAAAATCGCATGTCCATTTGTTGAATATGTCCATAGCAATCCACCCTGAATTTATGTTGGATTTTTTGTGCCAATTCACGCCAATTAAGCAAGTATAAATACTGAAAAATAGACTCGCCTGCCCAAATCACAAAAGTCAAAAAACCCAGTAAATACAGTTGTTGCTTAGGGTCCACTATGCCCATAGCTGCTACGAAAGAGTCTTCTTGATTAATCACCACATCTATGGCGATACCAATCAATATTTCTGGTGCGATATCAAACAATTTATTAATGATGGAACAGATGCTGGCCCAAATGGCTTGACCTTTGAAACCTTTGCCGTATGAAAGTACTTTAAATAGAGTCATAAGTTACAAATTAAAATTATTGGTTAGTCAGTGGAATGGTTTCAATTTCATTAAGGTGAAAATATTTGATTTCAGTCACCGTACCGCCATGGTGAGTAATCACTCCACTGAAACGCTTGGCTTCAATATCTGAAAATTCAAATTCAAATTCTCTGAAGATTGAGAGTTTGCCCAGTCTGGGTTTTATCTTAATTCGTTTTTGCATCAATGAATCGTCTAAAAAAGCCCAGCCCTTTTGTTGTGTGATTTGTTTCCCTGTGGTTCTGGACAAGTCTAGTGCACTGATTTGGTTATACCAGTAATAGCCCAGAAGGGCAAAGACCATTAATATTGTGAGTTCTAGCATGATTGTATTGTATAAGCTGAAGCGTAAAAAAGGTGAGGTCTGTATCGGCTTCAGGCAAATGCTAGATACAAACTTCAAAAAGACAGCAACTTAATATGTTGTTAATTGATCAATATTCAATGAGTCATTGGTAAATTAGCTGCAAACAATGGACTTATTAATGCTGATTGGAAATTATTATCGACAACGGTTATAATCAGTACAAGCTTTATTTAAGCCAGCATTTCTTGCTGGCTTTTTAGTCAAAACGACACACTGATGAATTAAATTAGGGTGTCGAATCGTTTCCATCATTCCACATGATGGCAACCACGGTTATTTGAACCGCATTGAATCACTTCTGGGTGCTAAGGGACTGTCTTGATTTATATTGAGATTTTGCTTTGGTGACTCTGAAGGTTTGATTTAAAAAATAATAATAATAAGAAAAGGAAAAAATATGAATAACGAAAATAATTTAAAAATCATTGAAAAATGTACCATCGCTGCCCGCGGTGGGATGACCTTATTGTCGCAAGAGGAAGTCAATAAAATGATGGAAGTCGGCAAAGGTGGCGTCCATGAATTGTTCAGAAAGTGCTGCTTGGCGGTATTAAACCATGATGCCAAAGAAGATGATGCAATGGCAGTTTTAGAACGCTATCCAGATTTTAAAGTTACGCTGGTACCTCGTGAACGTGGTATCCATTTGCGTTTTGAAAATGCACCCGCACAGGCTTTTGTTGATGGCAAAATGATTTCAGGTGTCAGAGATTCTATCTTCTCTGTATTGCGAGACATTGTGTTCCAAAGCACTGAAAAAGGAGTAGGTAATTATAATTTGGATGAGTCTTTTGACATCACCAATTTTGTTTTTGAAATTTTACGCAGAGGGGAAGTCCATCAGTATGGTGCTGAACCTAATTTAGTGGTTTGCTGGGGAGGACATGCCATTAATCGAGTTGAGTATCAATACACCAAGGACATTGGATATCAGTTAGGTTTGCGTGGTGCACATATCTGTACGGGTTGTGGAACGGGTGCGATGAAAGGACCCATGAAAGGGGCCAATGTTGGACATTCAAAACAAAGAATTAAAGACGGTCGATACATTGGTCTGACTGAGCCAGGTATTATTGCAGCAGAGGCACCTAATCCTATTGTAAATCATTTAGTTATTATGCCTGATATTGAAAAAAGGCTTGAAGCTTTTGTGCGTTTAGGTCATGGCATCATTGTGTTTCCTGGTGGGGTCGGTACGGCGGAAGAGATTTTGTATTTGATTGGAATTCTATCTAATCAGAAGAACAAAGACGTACCCTTCCCATTCATCATGACTGGACCTAAAGAGTCGGCTGATTATTTCCATAAAATTGATGAGTTTATTCGATTTACTTTGGGTGATGAAGTGGCTAGCTTATATGAAATTATTATTGACGATCCTGAAGAAGTGGCACTTAAAATGATGGCGGGATTAGATGCCGTTAAACTGTATCGCACTAAAAACAAAATCAGCTATTATTTCAATTGGGGTTTGCATATCGACAGTTCTTTTCAATTTCCATTCATTCCATCACATGAAAATATGGCTGGATTGGAGTTGTTCCTGGATCGTCCGGTTGAAGAGTTGTCAGCTTCCTTGCGCCAAGCTTTTTCTGGCATTGTTGCTGGGAATGTCAAGGAGTATGGCGTCCAACAAATTAAAGAAAAAGGTGTTTACCAAATTCATGGTGACAAAGAGTTAATGGAAAAACTTGATGATTTGTTACAGTCATTCATTGCGCAAAAGCGAATGAAACTTCCAGGTAGTGTTTATACACCTGTATTTGAAGTGGTTAAATAAAGTCATTGTAAATCGGCTCAGCCCTTCTTTTAATACATAAAAGAAGGGCTGCGGTCTTCAGTTGAGATGAATGGCTTTGTAGCTTAATCATCCAAAGTCTTGTGCTGTATTTTGGTGTGAATGTCACCAAGCTTGATTAACCATTCACTGGGTGTTTCTCCGGTTGCTTCAACTGTTTTATCATCTGATAGGCTCTGTAGTTTGAAATTGCTGTCATTGTCTACAAAGATATTCCCATTGGCATGGTCTAAATTGATTTGGTCGAGTGTAATGGTTTTGTCTGCACTTACGATTTGGGTTGAGCCAATAATTAATTGACCTAGATAGGCGACTTCTACAGCAGAATGATTTTGAATCAGGGTGTCTATGACAGCTAGATGACCATTGGCAACAAAGTGGGTGCTATCGGTTATGATGTTTTGTTGCCCGTTCAAGCTACCTTGTGTGATCACTAAACCAGTTTGATCAGCTATCCATGGTGCCAAATCGGGTAGATGTATTGCTTGTAAAGTCATGTTGCCGTCCAGGCTAAATGGTGACAGGCTTTGTTTGCTGTTGACAGTGATGTTGCCCAGTTGTGTGACAGCAATCTGACCAGTCAGTTGAAAAGGCGTGTTATTGTTGTTAAGTGATGTGATAACTAATGAATTAATTTTAATGGGTAAGTTAGCCGCTATAGATTTGTCAATCAGTTCGATTGGCCACTGTTTAATGGATGTTTTTTTTACGGTAATCTGCCAAACGTTTTCATCTGTAGGTGACCCATCGATTGTGATGTTTTGGCTCTCAGTTAATTCATCATTAAGTATTTTTTCAGGTATTTCAAATGGCCAAGTTACTTGCCAACTGGCCTGTTCAGAATGGAAGTTTTCGATGTTTACCTGCTGTGTTTCTGTGTTAATGACGACACCATTGAGGGTGGCAGTTAAGCCAAGTAATTCAATCGCGTTATGCCACAATACTCCCCAGTTATCGATTTGAATGTGATTAAAGCTAAGCACAGGTTTTTGTTGTAATGGCCAGTCAATGTGACCTTCAGCATGCAGCAATCCATTGTGATTTTTAAGCAATAACTGGTCAGGTAATACTTGGTTAAAAGTATTCGCTAGCCAATCTGATAGTTTGATTTTACTTTGTAGGATTTGTTGAGCATGATTGTAATGACCTTCTAATTCAATTGACTCATTATGGTCAGTGCTGAAACTGAGTTTAAATTGATTGGCTTCATCGGTTAAGCTCAATTCATTTAGGCTGAAATTTAAATTTTTAATATTCAGCGCAAAGTCTTTTTCGATGTTGTCGGCTTGTAGGTTAATCTGACCTTGAACCAATTGGATGTGGTTAATGAGTAAGTCAATTCCTGCATCGGTTTTCTCAGATGCTAAAAACTCAGGCAAGGCTGGGATAATGACTTGTCCAGATTCATCGGTTAACAAGGTGATATTTGGTTGGGTTAAATAGAGGTCAGAAAATTTCCACTCACCCCAAAGTAAATTCAATGGATCAAAATTAATCGAAGTTTGTGGACTGTTGTACCAGTTTTTTTGATTGCGATCAGTAAGGCTGAGTGCAGAAAGCTTAATGCTGAAGTTAAATGGATTAAATATAACTGCCGATAACTGAGCTTGCATATCTAATTGTTGTTTAAACTGAATTTTCAACTGTTTTTCGATGAGCTTTGGGGCAAATAAAAAGCCAAACAACAGATACACCACGGATAAAAGCAGTAGCCAAAACTTTTTATATTTATACAGTTTTTTTGTCATGACTGTATTGATTCATAATTTGCTGTAGCTGTTGATTAAACTGTATTCGCAGTGAATCAGGTGCCATGATTTCAGCTGCCGTCCCCAGTCGCATAACGTCTGCAATTAATTCTCTTTCGTCATTGTACGGTATGTGCAACATGATATGGCGGTCATCCAAACGATGCATTTCCTGTTTTGAATGCCAATGTTCAAACACCGTCCAAGGGGCTTGTTCCGTATTGATTTTAATTTCCGCATGGTGTTTTACTTGACCGGAGAAAATGCCGTAACTTTCGGCATAATGTGCTCGCAATTCAGCAGCAGTGACTTTTTTTGCCCTTTCAATGTCACTTGTAATGGTTTGAATTTGTTCCAGTGCAAACAAGCGAAGACCCTTTCTTAAGTGGCACCAAGCATCTAAATACCAAGCGTTTTTATAACTGGTTAACCTTTGCGGTGAAACCAAACGTTGAGTGAGTGCTTTATCACTGCGGGTTTGATAGCTGATGTTAAGTTTTTTCTCACTTTGTAAGCCACTCATTACTTTTTGGAACACGTCGGCATTGGGTTTTCTTGACAGTGCGGGGATGATTTGAATCATCCGACGATTCTGGATGCCTTTTTGTTCCAATACTTTATCAATGTTGTCGAGGATCCGTTGCATTGGTTTTTGTAGTGAGTCGGACTGTAAATCCTCGAGCAATTGAGCAGCCATTAACAAGCCTTGGGTTTCTTCAGCGTTTAAGCGGATACCAGGCAGGTCAAATTGAGCCGTTCGGTCATAATAAATACCGCTTTCATCGGTTTCAATGGGTGCATTGAATTCATCTCGTAACGTTGCAATGATTCGATACACGGTGGCTTGTGAACATTCCAATCGTTCTTTTAGGGCATCAATCGCAATGGCTGTGCGGCGCTCTTTGAGGATTTTATCCAGTAAGTAGATGCGATCGATCTTTTTCATTAATTTTTTAGGTCAGAGCCATTCATTAATCTTGCAGTTCGGGAAGGTCTTTGAATAATTCCAAAGCCTCAGGATTGGCCAGTGCATCGGTATTCGCCACAGTTTTACCATGAATCACATCTCTTACAGCGATTTCTACAATTTTTCCGCTGATGGTTTTGGGTATGGCTGTGACCGCAATGATCTTTGCTGGTACATGTCTGGGAGTGGTGTTGGCACGGATGGTTTGACAGATTTTCAAGCGCAATGCATCATCTAACTGGTGTTCTGGTTGCATCACCACAAATAAGACAACGCGAGTGTCTTCATCCCATTCTTGGCCAACTACTATAGATTCAGTGATTTCATCTAGAGATTCAACTTGGCGATAGATTTCAGCCGTCCCTATGCGAACGCCACCGGGGTTTAATGTGGTGTCTGAGCGGCCGTAAATAACCATGCCACCTTGTCTCGTTATTTCAGCCCGATCTGAATGGCACCAAATGTTGTCGTATTTATCAAAATAAGCGGCTTTGTATTTTTCGTTGTTGGGATCTTGCCAGAAATAAACCGGCATTGATGGAAAAGCCTGGTCACAGGCCAGCTCACCAGGAGTGCCGATGATACTGTGTTGTTTATCATCTAATATTTTAACCGCCATACCCAGGCCTAAACATTGTAACTGGCCTGAATAAACGGGTAAGTTACTGTTGCCTAAAGCGAAGCATGAACAAATATCGGTCCCGCCTGAAATTGATGACAAGCAGACATCGGTTTTGACTTGTTGATAGACGTAATCGAAACTTTCAGGCATCAAAGGGGAGCCAGTAGAAAATATGGTTTCCAGTTTTTCAAGTGAATGTGACTCAATGGGTTTAATGCCTGCTTTCTCAACCGCAGAAATCCATTTAGCTGAAGTGCCAAAGTGAGTGATGTCATGTTTGTCGACTAAATCAAACAAACGATTTCCATTTGGAAAAAAGGGTGAGCCATCGAATAATACCAAGCTGGCACCAGTGGCTAAAGTTGAAGTCATCCAATTCCACATCATCCAGCCACAAGTGGTGAAGTAAAACAGCCTTTTGCCTTCAGCCACATTGGCATGTAACATCAACTCTTTGATATGTTGTAATAAAATGCCACCACTGCGATGCACAATACATTTGGGTTTGCCAGTGGTGCCAGATGAATACAGGATGTATAAGGGATGATCAAAAGGAACGGGGGTGTATTCGATTGGTGCTTTTGAATCGGTGCCAAGCAACCATTGATTATAATCGATACAAGCAGTGGGTAATTTATTTTGAGCACCCGTAAAATTGATAATGATTGTGTGTTTAATACTGCTGATTTTTGCTGCAATTTGTTCAACCTTAGTTAAACAATCATGGGTTTTGCCATTGTATTCATAGGCATTAACACTGAATAACACCTTGGGTTCAATTTGTCCAAAGCGATCAACCACACCATTGATTCCGAAATCCGGTGAAGTTGATGACCACACAGCCCCCAGTGAGGTGGTGGCTAACATAACCACAATGGTTTCTGGAATGTTTGGTAAAAATCCTGCCACTCGATCACCGACACCGACACCACATTCTCGTAATTTCTGTTGTACCTGTGACACTTGGCTGATCAACTGATTGAAACTCAGGGAATTGACTTTGCCAGATTCTGATTCGAAAATAATGGCTTCATCATCGCCTTGGTGCTTTAACAGGTTTTCTGCAAAGTTCAAAGTCATGCCTTTAAACCATTGTGCCTCGATCATATGTCCTTCATCAACCAAGTCATCAGTGGCTTCTTGGTGATAAATCACACCACAAAAATCAATCACCGCTCGCCAAAACTCAGCTCGATGGTTAATTGAGTAATCATGTAATGTAGGGTAATTATTGATATTCAAATCATGTTGTTGGTTCAACATTTCAGTGAATTGAGTCAATTGGCTGTTTGCCAGCAAGTCTGAAGAAGGCTCCCAAAGAATGTGATCTGACATGTTTGATTGATACCAAAGTTAAAACATAGATTCTAACAAGAAATGATTTTTAAGTTTAGGATTAATATGGGTGATTTAATCAAGGTATATATGCACAGTTTTTTTAAGCCCAATCAACAATCAGGTCTTTAATTATGTATGACAGCGATAGGTTTGATCAGTCAGAAGACAAATAAATTTATTCTAAACCAATCAAACCCCTTCATTCTAGCCTAACTTAACTCAGTCACTTATCACCAAGTGACTGTCGTTAAATTGTCATTGTTAATGTTCTGCCAATCTTGGTTAATCCACGTATTTTCTTCAAACGCATCTCGATCAAGGTCACTGATGCGAATTTGTATTTGACCACTTGATTTTCGGACATGGAATTTAATGACTTTTTCTTGTTCGGCATCAAGCCCAACAGCAATCAATTCTGGGTAGCTGTCCAGTCTTACTGTGTATAATTGTTCAAAATCATAGGTGAACTGTTTTTCGAAGGCATTAAATAACACCACAGGAACCTCAAAAGAATTTCTGAAAATAATGTCATCACAGCTCGAATCTAAACCACCATCAGTGATTATCCAACCATTTGAATTCATTAAATTATCATGAGCAGTGTTGGCACAGTACTTAGAATCGCCCCCACTAAATTCAACATTTGATTGAACTAATTGTGAGTTAAAATGGGTAAGTATCGCATCATAATTGACTGTTGGTAGAGTCACTCCATCGAACATAAATTCCATATTCGTAACACCAGTTATATCCCAACTGCTTGTATCTGGATTGGCTGAGTTGGCATATTGAAACATACTACTCATATCTGTGACTTGAGAAGTATCCCATCCGCTGGTATCTGGGTTGGCTGCAACTGTAATTCTAAACATAGATTCCATGGTTGTCACATTTCCAGTATTCCAGCCACTGGTATCAGGGTCAGCTACACTGGCATTTGAAAACATATAGTCCATTTTTGTCACATTTGCAGTATCCCAGCCACTGGTATCTGGATTAGCCATGCTAGCGGCTCCAAACATATGACCCATATCTGTCACACTGGCTGTATCCCAGCCACTGGTATCTGGATTAGCCAAACCAGCACTTGCAAACATATGACCCATATCTGTCACATTTGCAGTATCCCACCCACTGGTATCCGGATCGGCTGAGGTTGCATAATGAAACATAAGACGCATATTTGTCACATTAGTTGTATTCCAACTACTGGTATCTGGGTTAGCTTCAAGTGCAAGATTAAACATACTACTAAAACTAGTGACTTGAGAAAGATCTGGAACATCGCTAGCAGATACAATCATGTTACTGGCCCCATAAAATGCATGCTCCATACTTGTCCATTGCCCCGTTCCCCATTGAATAATATCTAAGATTTTATTTTTGTCACCGCCATTATTAAAATATATTCTTGGAAATCCTGTGCTATCACCAGCATTATCTTCAATGCGAATAGTATAAACACCCGGACTTATATATTCGCAAATATAGTCACCTGTTTGTGCCAAAGCTGTATTGGTTCCAGGATTGTCATCATCGCAATCGACATTGTAATTGTAACCACCTCCAGTTGTACTAATCTTAAATCTTGTGTTGCTGGTTCCCATCTCAGTGGTATCGACTTGAATCACAAAACCATCAACTGGACTCAGGCACGTCGAGTCAAAACCACCATCAGTGACTGTCCAACCATGCGTGTTGATTAATCCATCATGAGCACCGCTGGCACAGTATTTTGAATTACCACCACTAAATAAAACTCCTGATTGAACAGCTTGTGAATTAAAGTGAATTAGCATGGCATCGTAACTGGCTGTTGGCAAAGTTACTCCAGTAAACATGTTTTGCATAGTTGATATACCAGTAATATCCCAACTACTGACATCTGGGTTGGCTGAATCAGCAGCATTAAACATTAAACTCATATCCGTGACACTGGCTGTATTCCAACTACTGGTATCTGGATTAGCTACCTCGGCAAAACCAAACATATAGTTCATATCTGTCACATTGGCAGTATCCCAACCACTGGTATCAGGGTTGGCTAAAACAGCCCCTCTGAACATATCGCTCATATCAGTCACACCAGATGTATCCCATCCGCTGGTATCTGGATTGGCCAATGCTGCAAAACCAAACATATAACTCATATCTGTCACATTTGCAGTATCCCAATCACTGGTGTCAGGGTTAGCTAAAACAGCACCAGAAAACATATGGCTCATATCTGTCACATTGGCAGTATCCCAACCACTGGTATCAGGATTAGCTGTATCTGCACCACTAAACATATAACTCATATCTGCCACTTGAGCTGTATCCCAACCACTGGTATCTGGATTAGCTACATTTGTATCATGAAACATATAATTCATGCTCAACACATTTTTTGTATTCCAACCGCTGGTATTTGGGTTGGCTAGAGTTGCATCACTAAAAAGAGAATTCATATTGAATACATTAGTCGTGTCCCAATTACTGGTATTTGGCTTAGCAACCAGAGCACCTTTAAACATAGAATCCATAGACACCACATTTGAAGTATTCCAATGCGTGGTATCTGGGTTGGCTAAGATGGCATCTTGAAACATAGATGCCATAATAAATACCTGAGAAAAATCAGGAACATCAGTGGCTGACACCTTCATATGATTGGCACCATAAAATGCACCAGTTGCACTTGTCCAATGTCCTGTTCCCCATTGTACAAGTTCTAAGATTTTATCTTCATCACCACTGTTGTTGAAAAACACCCCTGGAAAACCCGTTCCATCACCAGCATTGTCTTCAATCCGAATGGTGTAAATACCAGCGCTTGCATAACTGCAGGTATAGTTTCCTGTTTGAGCTGTAGCTGTATTTGTTCCGGCATTCGCATCATCGCAATCGATATTATAATCGTAGCCAGATCCTAATGTGCTGATCTCAAACTCAGTGTTGATACTAATGCCATTTAAAGAGGTATCTACTTTAATCGTAAAGTCATCTGTTGTTGCTGCGGTTAGTTGTTGGACAAAACTCATCGAAATGAATAATACGAAACATTTTTTTAATAAACTTTTTTTAAACACAATTTACTCCTAAAATTTATCCTTGAATTTTAAAGATATGTAAAATCAACTTATGAAAAAGTCATCAAAAAGTTATCATATTTCTATTTGTTTGGTTAGCACCAATTAGGCTTCATATTTGACTGTCTCCGTGTTTATTAAACCACTATTAGTCAAATTAATTGATTGGTAAATTTATTGCGCTTGGGTTATTATCGCGACTTTAGCAGTTATTAAATAATAGTGTAAACAATGTTTTATCAGTTTGAAAAAATCAATTACGATTATACAAATGGAATAATCTTAAAAGACAACAAGGAAATCAAACTAACCAACACTCAAAAAAAACTATTAAATTATCTTCTCGATAACCCTAAAATAATTCAATCAAAACAAAAATTGATGGAACAAGTTTGGGGGAGAATAATTACAGAAAACTCAATCAATCAATTTATTTCAGTATTGAGAAATCACATTGAAGTAAATCCAACCAAACCAAAATTCATTATCACTCATTTCGGCAAGGGCATAAGTTTTGAAGGTGATTTGAAAGCTGGAAAAGAAAAAACAACCCCTGCAAAAATAGAATTGCCAAAACCAAATTATTTAAATAGAGCAAAATATATAATATTTAGTTTGCTGCTATTAATTGTATTAGGCTGGTTTGCCACATCATATTTTTTTCAACCCGTAGATAGCATTAAAAGTCTGAAAAAAAATCAAAAAATATTGGTATTACCTACTGTTTTTGAAGATAACTCAACAAGTAGTATTCAACGAAAAGGCATGGAATCTTTGTTAGCTTTGAATTTCAACAACTTAGAAACTGAAGGCCAAGTGGTTATTGATAAAACCAGTCACGATGCACAACAAGCCCTTGAAAAATATTGGCAAGCTGATAAAGACATCGTCGTAATGAGCTCAAATGTTGTAAAAAAAGGCGATATGTACGAGGTGGTTTTGGAGCTTTCCAATCAATCAGGATCAGTTGATAAAAAAGTGTTATTAGCAAAAAACATCTCAAATATACTTGAAAACAAAATAGGATATATCAACACTATTCAAAATGATAAACCACTTAAGGCGATGAAAATAGTGGATCATTTTTCAGCTAATGATTTATTTATTGAAGCTTTGGGGTATAAAAATATAGGTGATTTAGATAACGCAAAACAACTCATAGAACAAGTTTTACAAAAACAAGGTGACTTTTATCAAGCAAGATTAGTTTTGGCTGAAATATTATTTCAAGAAAAGAATTTTGATCAAAGTCTGGCACAATTTAACACCTTGAAATCAACAGGTGCCAATCAAATAATTGGTACAGAGATTCAATTAGGTCTCGCAAGAATAAAACAGGTGAAGCACGAGTTCAAAGAGCTAATTGCTGATTTAACGACCTATCAAAATAATAATTTATTTATTAGTGAAGTTAAAAAATCTAAAATAAAACTACAAATAGCTGATGCTTATAATACTTCTGGTGATTTAGAAAATGCCATGATGTTTTATCAAGATTCAGTATCAAATGTCAATGAACAACTTAATCCTGAGTTATATGCACAAAGCTATTATGGTCAGGGCAAGGTGTTATTGTCTAAAAGCAACGATCAAAATGTTTATGCTTTATTTGAGAAGTCACTCACTTATGCAAAATTGGCTGGAAATATCCATCAACAAATACTGGCATTAAATTCAATGTCAAGAATGTTAATTTCGAGCTATGATTGGGATAAAGGCATTGATTTAAAAAAACAAGCGCTGGCATTAATGGAGTCAGTTAATGACAGAAATGAAATTGCCTTAGGTTTAGGAACTCTGGTGGCTATACTCAACCAAAGTGGATATTTTACTGAAGCTAAAGCAGTGAATGAAAAATTAGGAGAAATCGCTAAAGAATTAAAATCCGACTTATCAATAATGCATTATTTACATTATGGAGCTGTATTGTCAATGAATGCTTTCGAGTTTGATTATGCTCAACAACAAATTGACTCACAGTTGAAATTAGCCATAAAAACTGATAACTATGTAATGCAACTAGACAATGCATTTCTTGTTTTTGAGCTTATATTGCTTAAAAAAGATGCACCAAGCTTCAAACCTGAATGGGATAAACGTTCTGCATTGATTAAACAAAAAGGCTTTGAAAGGTTTGATGTTTACATGGATTATTTTTTAGCAAGGTACTATAAATTAATAAATAAAGACAAAGAGGCCATTGCATTATTGAATGATGTGGCTAAAGTGCTTAAAAAAACCAATGACATTAAAGTATTAGTTGATACACAAATCCAGTTAGCCGAAGTTTACCTTAAAACCAACCCTGAAAAATCATTAGAAATACTGAATAATCTAGTACAGTATGACCCACAACCCAATCCTTATTTAGAGGTTAAAGCCAAAGCATTTAATAAATTGAATAATAATATAGAGGCTCTCAGTCTAATGAATCAAGCTAAACTCAACTACAATGAAAGTTGGACTGCGGAAAATCAAACCTTACTAGAATCAATTGAGGAATCTCTTAAACAATAAATTTTATTCAAAAAAGTCATTTCCTTTTAAGAGACCTTTGCATTAATAATCACGAAAGATACATTATTTTCTAGAATAAAACACCTGTCATTTTAGTAAAATCGTTATTACTGTGTCTTAAATACCTCGCACAAAACTGACCTTTCCCCCCCATATACCGATCAATGATTAATTAAATGGAACTTTTTATAAACAAGAGGTTCAAAAAAATGGTGATGGAATAGGAGCGATTACAATAAAAAGTGTACACATTCTAAATGTGATAATTAATAATTAAGCGGAGACATACTATCAATAAGGTTCAAACAATTAAAAATTTAATCATTGCCAGTTCTCTGGTTTTAACTTCTGTATCAATGGCAGGAACTGTAAAACTTGAATCACCTAAGTTTGACAAAATTTGTAAAGTTCAAGTCACTACAGGCAACAACCCACCTAACAAAATGCTTAATACCTATACCAATGTCAGTAAGGGCTTCAGCGTCAGTGGTGAAGACAGACTGTGTTATCGCAGATCTGCAAACCCCAGTGATTGTGATTCAAATTACACTGAATGGACATGCAACTCAAAGCAAGGCTCAGGCACAGCTATTTTAAAGTTGACGTGAAACCTAACAATGAATCAATCAATAAAAAGGCAGCCTTCGCTGCTTTTTTTGTCTCAGTAAATGACTTAAACAACGTGTAATTTAAAATGGTAGAAATTAAATTATTTGAGACCAATACTTTTTATTTGGGCCAAGAAGCCTTTGTTACGATTAAAGAACATGGGTCGGTTGGAATAAAATCAGCTGCCATATCCAGTGATGATGCCATTATCAGTGTGGTTAGCACCCGTTTTAGTCGTTTTAAGTCAGTTGTATTCAAAGGAACTGGTGGAGATGAAGGTGAGAAAACCTATGTTTTTAAGGCCAATAAAACAGGAGCCGCAGTGATTAAGTTGCAGCAAATTTATCGGGGTCGTTTGCAACAAGAACAGAAAATCAACATCACTGTCATACCTTAAGGGCATTTATTTTATACTGTTGCATACTTGGAATGAATGTTTTTAATCTCAAAACTTAATCTCAGTTAAATACGCCATAATCAATTTTAGTTTACGATATGATAATGAATTAAAAATAAATTTTGAAGCCCACTTGATGAAGCCATTTCTTTTTCTAATCCTTTTGCCAATATGGGCAAATGCACAGACCAGTTCTTGTTTTGGAACACCCGCGCGTGGCAGTTTAGAAAAGGGTGTTCAGTTGCCTTTTAAAGGTCAAAATTTTACCGCTTACAGTTTAGTAGGTTACTTGGCAGGACGCACCTATGTTCATTCAGAGGTAAAAGATATTATATTGAATGCGTACATGTCTTTGACAGAACAACTGCCATCGGTAGTCTATAAATATGCTGAAACGGGTTTAGTTAAAGGAGGTGTTTTTAAGCCGCATAAAACCCATCAAAATGGTCTGTCAGCAGATTTCATGACACCGATGATGGCCGCAGACGGTCGGTCTGTACATTTGCCCACCCACCCTTTTAATAAGTTTGGCTATGCGATTGAAATTGATCATAAGGGGCATTATGGTGAATTGAAAATTGATTTTGATGCAATGGCTGCGCATATAGTTCAATTGGATAAAGAAGCAAAATCAAATGGTTATCAATTATTGCGAGTCATATTTGACCCTCAACTTCAGGACCTGTTATTTAAATCAAAATATAAAGATTACTTGCGTTCACATATTCAATTTTCAACCAAGCCATCTTGGGTCAGACATGATGAACACTATCATGTTGATTTTAAAATACCTTGTCAATAATTAACCAGTTAACTATTTAAATCCATTTAGATACTAAGGTCATGTGTCTTGATAATGCCTGATTATAAATAACAGCATAAATGGAGGTATATTTTCTTAGGTATTACAGCATTGCAATCATGTTATGGTAAGTCTTTAAATAGTGAACAAAAAAATGGGGTTGAATCATTCCCAGCCGTATAATTCACATTTTTACATTTTCGGACAAATCAAATGCATATAACAAAAGGCTTGCTTTTAGTCGGGTTATTTTTCGCGGTATTTATCAGTGGTTGTGATAATGATCAAGCCAGATCGGCTGATACCTTAAGAAGTGACAACTATTCATACGAAGTGGATCAAAATAAAACGGCATGGTTGAGAGATCATTTGCCCAATGAGACATTGGCTTATATCAATATACCGACACCATGGAATTATTTATTTGATGCCAAGGCCGATGCCTTGCATGCGGTGCAATCATTACCAGCACATATCAAGCAAGTGGCCGCAATAAAACAAGGGGTGAAAGATAACTACTATCAATTCATGCCTGCAGAGATGCAAGACATCACCTCCTTGTTGTTAGAGCATGTTGCGACATCGTTTGAAGTAGCAGTTATTAATTATTCGGCCACTGCAATGTTACCTACTGTAGCCGTGGGGACTCGGTTAGAAGGGATCTCTGCGGATAAGTTGGGTGATCAATTAACCCGTGTGCTGAAATTGGCAGATCCATCGATTGAGTTAATTCAACAAGACCAAGAACCCCAGTGGACATTCACTGTGAATGATATGTTTCCTGCTTTTGTGCGCTTTGATGAATCTTCCGGCAAGTTGTTGCTGTTCGGTGGTATGGGCGCAAAAAAGGAAAAAATGACTCGTTTATGGGAAGATGCCAAAATCGATCAGTTGACAGCGATTAAGCAACTCAGCCAAGCCTCTGACCCCAGTGGATTGAATCTGAAGATGTGGCTGGCTCCAGCCAAGATGTATCAGTTGGGCAGCGCTTTTGTCTCGCCTGAACAACATGAAATGATCAGTCAACTCGGTTTAGATCAAATGGATTATGTGTGGTTGGGTGCTGAATCTGCTCAAGGACAATCTGCATTGGCATTACATGTGTTGATGCCAGAGGCCGGTTGGCGTTTGATGTTGCCTAGGGCCACTGATTGGTTCGATGTTGATGTGGCTGGATCACCACGTTCTGTGATTCAAATGGCATTACCAACAGCTGATCAAGTTAAACAAGCAATCGATCATTTTAAGTTGGATGAAATGCTCAGTGAAAAAGAGCGTGAAGAAATTGAATCATTGCTTGAGTTTGAACAAACCTTTGGATTTGATTTGTATGATTTATTCAAAGCCTATTACCAACAAATATACGTAGTGACTGATGATTCAGGTTCTTGGTGGGCGATGAAAATTAAGGACGAAGCTTTACATCAGAAAATGAATGAGAGTCTATTTGAATATTTTAATGTCATTCCAGAACAGAAAGTCTTAAATGGTGTGGATATCATGCAAGCGCATTTTTCGATTTATGCGAAACTCATGGAGTCCTCGGTTAATCAATCACCTGATATGGCAGAAGTAAAAGCGTTTGTAAATATGTTTAAAGACCATGTCTATTGGTACGTCGAAGATGGGGTCTATTACATGAGTTCAGTGCCTCAAATTTTAGCCGACAAGAGAAACACTGAAAATCCCCTGAAACTTTCAGCTTGGTTAAATAACAACCAGGGTGGAAACTGGGATTCGGCTGTTTTGGCTTTTGGTAAAGATGTTAAAAATATGCCACAAAGTTTATATCATTTTTACTTATTGATGTTACAAGGTTTGGGCGATTTGGCTCAAGTTGAAGTGGACCTGTTTGAATTACCCACTGCCAAAGAATTAAATTTGCCAGACAGCGGAAGGCTGAATATGGTGTTGTCTTCAGATGCTGAGAAAGTCAGTTTTAAAGTGGGTTATGAATATTCTTTGGTTGAAAGTGTTTTGACGGCTGAAGGTGGCATGGCGACTGTGGCCATTGTTGGTATTTTGGCAGCTTATGCCATACCTGCCTATCGAGATTATGAAGTGCGCGCTCAAATCGGTGGACAGTTAGCTATGGCTGAGTCAATAAAAATGGCTGTGGTTGAACATTGGATGCTTCAGCAATCATTTGCTGGATTGGAAGAGGTGACTGTAGACAGCGATTTGGTTTTTTATATCGATGCAGAAACAGGTACCATTGAGATTGATTTAGACGGCGTGGATTCCAACTTCACTGCTGGTGATGTCATCTATCTAGAGCCAGTGATTGAAGAAGGTTATGTTGAATGGGTTTGTTACAGTAACATCAAACAAGCGTATCTACCTACTTATTGTCAAGATGAATGATTTAAGATAAAAAGACAACAATCCATGTCACTGGTTAAGCTTACTTGCTCAGTGACATGGTCGCTAATTTTTACTCAAGAGACCTTTGTTAAGGTGGTAAAAACCGAACCTAAAGGGTTGGTTAATTCTTTATAAACAACGCCTCTAAGCCTGGCTTATCAGTAGGCACATCCTTTGGGTATAATTGACAAGTCAGTCTGGCGTAATTGTTTAGATCAGAACTGACTAAACAAGTTTCGTCATATTGAATGGTGTCTGCTTCAAATCTTAAACGCAATACTTAGACTTTGTTGCCATCAGTTCTTTCATACTCTACAGAACCATTGATGGTTTTGTTATTAATGGTTTTAACAAAAACGAGCTTTTCTTTTGATTCAGAAAATTGGATCTGGCCTAAACAAGTATCATCTGAATTCAATGATTTAACTATGAATTGATAGTCACCAACAATAAAGCCAAGCATAAAATCATCTGATACACGATGAGGCCAAAACATTGGTTTGTTCAAAGTAACCAGTTACATGTTTGCCGATAAAGTATCGTTGGTTATAAATGTCAAAATTTGCCAAAACAAGTTGTCTTTTAAATCAACATAATATGCCACATCGCCAGCTTCCATATTCAACACTTTAAAAGTGGTCGACCAAGGTTTGGCAGAACCTTAAGTTGTGATTAAAAGGCGGGTAAAAGCGAGGGTTAAATGTGCAATGAAATTTTTCATATTTAATTGATAACTTGAATAATGTCTGGGTTCAGCTGTTTGTTAATATATGGTTAAAAATCATAACGCAATATTGTGATCAATTTTGATGTTTTTTGGGTTGGTAAATAATTGCCAGCTATTTGGCGGTAAGTTTTCATATAAAGCCTGAAAACGGTCATCACTGGCTTTTTCTTCGGTGACATTACGAATAAGGATTTTGATGATTTGTTGCGGAAATTGCTGTTGAATTTTGGCATAGACTTCAGGGTCTTTTTCACCACTGTCGCCCACCAATATAAATTGCCTGCCAGGATACCTTTCTATGATTTTTATTATTTGTGGTGGCTTGGTTTTAAGACTGCTGGTAAATAAATTAATTAAACTGCTGTCTTTAAACCTAAAAGTTTTTAGTGCAAATTCAGCATCAGGGAATCCTGCTTGTTCAAGCCATTTAACTAAGGCAGGATACAGCTGCCAAGGTCTGGATGAAACAAAATGCAACGCACCTTCATGGTCTAATAAATGATTGTATAAGTCTGCCATGCCTGGTACTGCTTTGAAGTCCAAATAAAACGTGTGGTTCAACAGTTGTTTGCGGTTGGTTACCTCAGAGATTTTGATGGTGTCGTCGATGTCACTGATGATCGATAGGCCATTGGGTGAAACCAAATTGACTTGACCTGAAAACTGCCTTTGATCATGTTTTGGTAATACAGCATCGAATGTCAATTGATGCGTTAGGTCAGCAGCTGCAATGATTTTAGCATCAACTTTCAGCACAGTTGAAAAATGGCCATTGGCAGCAGAGGCGGGTATGGCGTAAGTTCGGTTAGCAAAGCGAATCACCATCGATTTGTTTCTTTCGTTGTCTGCCAACAGCAGATTAACCCGCTGATTAAAGTTGGACCGAGTGCTTGAATTGGTTTCAAGTTCATAAAAGGTCTTTAAGCTTTGTGCAATCAGTTGTTTTCTGATGGTAGAGTCTTCAGGTTCAAAGACCCAGCCGTGAATGGGTATGTGCCATTGCATTGATTGTTGATTCAGCCAGGCACTGGTGTTGAAAAAAACCAGTGTTTCATCATTTTTTAATTCACTGACGGATTCAGCATTGACTGGATTAAAATTCAATAATTGGAACAACAAGACACAAACCAGTTTAAATGATTGATGTTTCATAAGTGGTGTCTCTGGATTGATATGGAAAGAGATTATGGTACCTTAATTGGGTTATTCAATCAGCTGCTTATTTTATAAAACAATGAACCAATTAACAAAAATGCCTGAAATAATTAATTTGCCACAATAAAACATTTAAAAAACATAACAATCTAATATACTTATTTTTTTCAGTTCTTAATTATCAAACCATGAAAAATTTATTGTTGTTGATTGTTGTTTTTTTGTTATGTGCGTGTTCCGATGATTCTTCTAAGCAATCAGACCAATCCTCTGATAAGCTGACTTCAGTGGCTGTCGAAAATTCAGGCAGTGAAAGCCAAACAGATTCAACTCAAGCCAATTCTTCATCTGCGACTGCTACCTTAAGTATCAACGATATGACGCCTTTTAAAGTGCTGAGTATTTCTGAAGGTGTGTATGATCAAACCAGCGCCTTGCAAATTAATTTCAATTTACCAGTCGATAAAAACCAAGATTTAAGTCAATTAATCAAAGTCAAAGAGCATGGGGAGTGGGTTAAGGCTGATTGGATTTTCAGTGACAATCAAATGGCGCTGTATTTTCCATTTATCAATGCCAATTCTCAATATGATTTAAACATCAGCCAATCTTTGCGTAGCAGCAACAATCAGGTTTTAACTGAACTAACAAGTAAAAGGATATCCACCCAGTCAAAGAAAAAGACAGCCCGATTTGTTTCAAAGGGAAATACATTGCTGAAAACGGATCACCATTTACCCATTGAAGCGGTAAATGTAGATGCAGTTGAGCTGAAGTTTTGGCGTATCAATGAACAAAATCTATATGCGTTTTTACAGTACCCAAATAAGCGAAACGTTAATTCATTGAAACAATTGGCTGAGATTGCGGAATTGGTACACACGGGGCACTTTAATTTAGATTCAATAAAAAACAAAACTGAAGCTCACAATATCCCCATAGATGGAATCAAAGCCATTAAACCTGCTGGCACATATTTTGTGACGATGATGCCTGATGATGCTTCTTATGCTTATGAGTTCGAGTCTACATGGTTTATCCAAACAGATTTAGGAATACATACCCGCGTGTATAAAAATTCAGTGGCAGTTTTTGCCCATCAATTACCAGCAGCCAAGGTCTATGCTGGGGTGAATGTGATTCTGGTAGATAACAAAAGTCAAGTGGTCAGCGAAGGCGAAACCGATGACAATGGTTGGGTTGAATTAAGTTTCAGCAACCGCAATAAAATCAATTATGTCATCGCAAAAATTGGTGATGAAATGAATTTAATTCGCTTACATCAACCCAAATTAGACTTGTCAGAATTTAATTTGGCCAACCGTGCCTACCAACCACAAGAGTTGTTTTTGTACGCACCACGTGATTTATATCGACCTGGAGAAACTGTAAATATTAATGGTTTGTTACGTGATGCCGATGGTCAGTTGGTCGATGCGAGCCCAATTAAGGTAGAAGTCAGACGTCCCGATAATCGATTGTTTAAAGGTTTTAACTGGCAAGGTGATGAGTCTTCGTTTTATCAAAGTCAATTTTCCATTCCAGAAGATGCCATGACTGGTACATGGGTATTTACTGCCACTCTCGGCAATAAAAGCCGGTTCAATTATTCATTTGCGATTGAAGATTTTTTACCTGAGCGATTAAAGTTGGAATTAAAAGTAGGCAATCCATCTGAGAATATTGCTTTGAATGAGGCGCCGAAAGTGAACATTCAAAGTGATTATTTATATGGTGCGCCAGCAGCTAGCAATAAATTTGATGCCACCGTTACAGTTAACGGCACGACTGAATTGTCGGCAAGTTATCCAGAGCATTCGTTTGGTTCTAATCATTACAAACAATTTGACAGCAACTTCACCACCAATCCAGGCCAATTAGATAAGCAAGGCTTTGCTCAATTGGAACTGCCGATCAAATGGCAAAACACTCAGTTCCCATTAAAGATCAGTACCCATGTGAATGTATATGAGGCTGGAGGGCGCCCTATTGCTCGCCAGGTTAAACATGTTATTTGGCCGCACGATATAGCGGTTGGTATAAAGCCGATGTGGGATGGACAGTTTGCCAGTCCCAATCAGGTGAATGCAGTTTCACTGATCGCTTTAGGTATTGATGGTGAATCGGTATCGCTGGAACAAGCTGAAATTATGCTGATCCAAGAAAATCGAGAACGCTATTGGCATTGGGGCGATGATGGTTGGGATTACCGAAATAACAAGGAAGAGGTTGCTGTTTATAACGCAATTATTAACATTGAGAAAGGGGCCGATAATTTAATCACTTTGCCATTGGATTATGGTTCATATCGAGTTGAAATTCGAGGCAAGAATCAACAACTCATATCCAGCTACCGATTCTTTTCAGGGTACCGTTGGTATGACCCTTATTCAAACAGTGGTGAAAAACCAGATCAAGTAAAACTGGCATGGCAGGCGGATGACTTGGTGGCTGGAAAAGAAGCGGCCCTGACAATCACTGCACCCTATGCGGGTACGGCTTTGGTTACTGTGGAAAGTGATGAATTATTGTGGCATCAATCAATTGATATGAAGAATGCTGAGATTGAAGCCAAGATTCCCATAGACATCAATTGGCGCCGTCATGATATACATGTAACCGTGATGGTGCTCAAGTCTGGCTTAGAAAAAAACAACCGTTCTCACTTACCTAAACGTGCTTTGGGAGTGATTCACTTACCTTTGAATCGCACCAAACAAAAACTAGATTTGTCCCTCATTCACCCTGAAAAAACATTGCCAGATGAACCGCTGAAAGTTGTGCTTAAGATTAACAATGCTGATAATTCACAGCCCACTTTTGTGACCTTGGCTGCGGTTGATACCGGGGTGTTGAATGTCAGTAATTTCAAGACTCCTAAACCCTTTGAATGGTTTTTTGCCAAGCGTCAGTATTTTCCTGCATTGCGTGATATTTATGGTTCATTGATTGAAATGGTAGAAGCCAAAAGGGCAGATCAGAAATTTGGTGGTGATGCCGATTTGACCAGGGGAGGTGATGAAGCCAAAGCAGACGTACAAATTGTCTCATTGTTTACCGATAAAGTGGCATTCAATCAAGCTGGAGAAGCTGAAATAATCCTCGATGTGCCTTACTTTAATGGTGAGTTGCGTTTAATGGCCCTGGCTTTCAATAACAATCAATTTGTCGGTTCTGCCAGCCTCATTAAAGTGGCTGCACCGATTGTGATAGAAACTTCATTGCCTCGCTTTATGGCAAAAGGTGATCAGTCAACAGCAACCATAGAAATCCATAATACCGAGTCGGCTGCGACGGAAATAAAATTAAATATCACGGCAGATAAACAAGTGGGCGGCGATTCTCAATCACTTGAGCTTTCACTGGCAGCTAATGAAAAGAAAATTGTTCAACTGCCTTTAACGGGTAAAACTTATCAGGGGTTAGCTGAAATTCATGTGGTTGCAACTGCTCAGTCAGGTTTTAAAATGGACAGAACATGGAAGCTGGGTTTACGTCCTGTGATGCCAGCCGTTACCGATCAATATAAAGTGGTGTTGAAACCAAGTGGTACTTATTCGGTTGATCCTGGTGCTTATGAAAAATTTGATTGGTTTAATCTTAAAGCAGTTTTAAAAATTTCGGAAACACCTGTTTTAAACCGTGAAGATCAATTACATCAGTTGCTACAATATCCTTACGGTTGTTTGGAACAAACTTCCAGCAGGGCCTGGCCTTTGTTGCTGGCTGAAGAGTCGGATTTTGGTTTGTATGATACCCATATCAAGTCTCAGTTATACAGAGACCGGATTGATATCATCAATAAAGCAATCAGTCGCTTGATTGGTATGCAAACATACAGTGGTGGTTTTGGTTTGTGGACCAATGACAGTCCAGAAGAGTATTGGTTAACGGTTTATGTGACTGACTTTTTAGTTCAAGCTAAAAAGATGGGTTATCAAGTGCCAGATGAAGCCTTAAAAAAAGCGGTAACTCGGTTACAAAATTATGTCAGAAACGCCAATCATATTAATTCTAATTTGGCTCAATACCTGAGTCACCGCAATCACTTTGAAATAGCTTATAAATCCTACGCTGCTTATGTTTTAGCTGATATGAAACAAATCAGTTTACAGGATTTACGCAGGTTGTTTGATGAATTCAGTGAACAGGCCCGCAGTCCATTACCGCTGGCACATCTTGCCCTAGGACTTGAGCTATTAGGGGATGAAAGGCGGGCCAATGAAGCTTGGCTTAAAGCATTGGATTTCAAATGGAATCGCAATGAATACGATTATTATGGTGACTACGGTTCAAAAATCAGAGATTACGCAGAAGTAATTTCTTTGGGAAGTAAAAGTCAAATCATCAAACAATTGCCCCAATCAACTTTGGACCTGATTGTGCCATTACAACAGGATATGGACAATCGAACATGGCTTTCCACCCAAGAACGCAGTACCTTGTTTAAAACAGCCAAGTTGTTACAGCAAGCTTCTCCGGCTGGCAGTGAATGGGCAGTATCTGTGAATCGTGCTGATACTAAAAATGATTACCAACAGACTGAAGATTTATTGCAGGTGTGGCATGAGAAGGAGGCCCAAACCGACTTCTCGATTGACAATACCGGTGAAAAACCAGTCTATATGGCGGTTAAATACCAAGGTTATTTGAAACACCACCAAGCTGAAAATAACGGTATTGTGGTGCGCAAAAAATATTTTGATTTGAATGGAAATCATGTTGATTTAAAGAAAATAAAATCAGGCGATTTTGTTTTGGTGCACATAGAAATGTCCTTAGAAAAGAAATTCAATTACTTACCTGATGCGATGCTGATTGATTTATTACCCGCAGGTTTAGAGTTGGAAAATCAAAATTTAGAACATGCTTTGAAATTAGATGATATTAAGGTTGATGGTAAATATGTTCGTGATTGGGGCGGTCATACTTACATCAAGCACAGTGAGTATCGGGATGACCGATTTGTGGCTGCTTTGGCATTATCAGCCTATGATAATTCACATGTATTTTATTTAGCGAGGGCAGTAACCCCTGGTGATTACATAATTCCAGCTACTTTGGTTGAGGACATGTATCGTCCTGAAATCAGAGCCACTTCTGATGATTTAGGTCATGTAATTATTGAATAAATATGACCGGTAACACCAACAACAAACAAGTTGTTCAAGTCAGAAGGGTGTTTGTGCCAATGGCAATTAAACGATTGCTGGTGTTGGTGTTTCTGATGTTTGTCTGTTTTGTGGTTGCCGATTGGCTGTGGCCACTTCCAATTGATGGTTTTGAAAGCCGGCGTTTTGCTCAAGTTGTGGTTGATCAATCAGGTCAGCCTTTGCGTACCTTTGCTGACAGTCAAGGTGTTTGGCGTTACCCAGTTAAATTGCAAGATGTATCACCTTTGTATATTGAAGCCTTATTGAATTACGAAGACCGTTATTTTTATCAGCATTTTGGCATCAATCCCTTGGCTGTGGTTCGTGCTATTGGGCAACGGATTAAAGCCGGTCGTTTTGTTTCTGGCGCATCAACGTTGACCATGCAAGTGGCTCGAATTTTGAGTCCACATGAGAAAACATTGTCAGGTAAACTGGGCCAAATGTTTAGGGCACTGCAACTGGAGTGGCATTTCAACAAAGATGATATTCTGACATTTTATTTAAATTATGCTCCTTTTGGCGGTCCGATAGAAGGCGTTCAAGCGGCCAGTTACACTTATTTGGGCAAGCCAGTCGCTAAGTTAAGTCATGCTGAAGCCGCCTTGTTAGCCGTACTACCCCAAGCGCCCAGTCGCTATCGGCCAGACCGGCATGTAAAAAAAGCCACATTGGCCAGAGACAAGGTATTAGATCGTTTACTCAAGGAAAAAGTTTGGACGGAGCAAGTGGTCAAAGAAGCCAAACAAGAGACGATTTGGGCTACCTATAATACCAAGCCGATGTTGGCTCCATTGTTAACTCGCCGCTTGGTCCAGCGTTACCCTCAAGAGCCATTGATCGAATCAACCATTGATATCAAGTTACAAACCGAGTTGGAGTGGATGCTAAAAGATCATATAGCCAGTGCTACAGACCAGGTTTCAGCCGCTGTGTTGGTGGTGAATAATGAGGACATGTCGACCATGGCCTATCTTGGCAGTGCGGATTATTTAAGCGAAAGTCGTCAAGGTTATGTCGATATGGTGACCGCTACCCGATCACCAGGCTCAACTTTGAAACCGTTTATATATGGTATGGCGATTGATGAAGGCTTGATACATGCACAATCATTGTTATTTGATGTACCACAATCTTTTGCGGGTTATAGGCCGAGGAACTTCACCGATGCTTTTTCCGGACCTGTCAGTATGTCACAAGCATTGACCCGTTCTTTGAATATGCCTGCAGTTCAGGTTTTAGATAAATTGACGCCCGAAACATTTTATGTCAATTTAAAAAATGCGGGTTTAAATATTAAATTACCTGAAAATGCCAAGCCCAACCTGACTCTTGCTCTGGGAGGCGGTGGTGTTTCAATGGAAGAGCTGGTTGGGGTGTTTTCAGCTTTGGGGCGCCAAGGTCAAGCTGGGAAGATCAGATTGACCAAGAATGAATCAATTCATTCATCGAAGGTATTCAGTGAAGGAGCGGCCTGGATAATTCAAGATGCTTTGGCTCAAGTCTCTTTGAACAATAAACTCAACAGCAGTCAATTGGTTAAAACCCAAGGAATCGCTTTTAAAACAGGCACCAGTTACGGCTTTCGTGATGCATGGGTTTTGGCCAGCAATGATGCAGTAACGATTGGTGTTTGGGTGGGGCAACCCGATGGCTCATTTGTTAATGACAACAGCGGCAGAAACTCAGCTGTGCCCTTATTGAATAAAATTTTAGCCATTGTGCCAAAGCCACTTCATACCTCTGTAGAGCAACCTTTTACAGTCAGTCAGCAGACTATTTGTTGGCCGATGGGATATAAAGAAACTAACCAAAAAACCGAGGAATGTCAGCAAAAAAAATCAGCCTATTTATTAGAAGACTTGGCTCCACCTACATTTTCTGATCCCATGAGTCGGTTATTTTCGGCTGAACAGATAACCTTGTTATTAGATCGGTCTACAGGATTGAGGGTCACACCTGAATGTGCCACAGGACCAGTGACTGTCACTCGACAAACGGTATGGCCATTGGTATTAGATAATTGGTTGCCTCAGCATTTAAAACGCAAATCATTGCTACCGGCATTCAGTCCTGAATGCCGGCTTATGACTTCAAATAACCAACTTACCATTCTTGGCATACATGATGGGGCGGTGATATTTCCTGAGGTCTCAGCTGTATCTGAACCAAGTATTCAATTAGAATTGGCGGGTTCACAAGGTGTAAATTATTGGTTTTTAAATGGTGAATTAATCAATCAATCTGGTATTGAAATTACCTTGGAAGGTTTGTCACCGGGCAAGTATCACGTCCAAGTGATTGACTCCAGTGCCAATCAAGCTGAAATTAGTTTTGAAGTTCATATGTAAGTGTCAATGATTGTTTGTCTTGATTGGTTAACTCAGAACAACCATTAAATTTGCAGGTTTTAATTATTCTCGTTATTTTTTCTAGAAACAGCCGTTTCCACCAATAAGAATACATCATTCATTTATTCAGTGGTTCTCTGTTTTATTTTTTTCTGAGAGACTAAGCTAAAGCATCAACTTATGCCTATGGAATTAGCGGCAGCAGAACTTGATGTCATGGGGCCGTAAAATGTATGAATCTTGGTTCGGAAATTCAATGCAAAAAAAAGCCATCTCAATGGATGGCCTTAAATTATTAATGGCTGTTTTCTCTGTGTTTGTCTTCGATGCGTTTTTTAAAAACGAATCTTAACCATATACTTGGTTTAACTCGTTTAGCCTGATGATAAGTCGGACAAGGGCTAAAAGCCTCTAAACTTTCATCTAGACTGCTGTGGATATTTTTGTTATTAGCATTCATAAATCACCTATAGGTTACTGTGCTGATTGTTATTCTATTAATATAATTAGAGTAAAACACCCAATTTAAATAACCATTTTTATATTAATCCAAAAGACTGAAATTGATGTTTTGTATAACTTGTAGAGGCCATGTGTGAATGAAGGCGATGTTTATGGTAGCTGTATCAAGCCAGTCTAAGTGTCATAGTCTGATACTGTGGTGCTGAAATCCACGACCACTGTTGCTGCATAAAATTTTGATTGGATAGATCAACACCTTTGGTACATACTTCAGCTATAGATATTAATCACCGAGTTCATATGACTGCCAAAATATAGCGTTACTGAATCGATGGTACAAACAGCAGTAAACTTATGTTCGTCAGGAGTTTAGGTTATATGGTTAAAGTATGGGGGGGTATATTCTTTACCTTTATGTTACCGGTGGTGGTTTATGAAGGGTATACAGTTTTCATTGTGGCAAATTGTGATCCGAAGTTTGGATGTGTTGGTACATTCAAATTAACCATGCTCATCAGTGCTGTTTTCGGCATGATATCTATGGCATCTCTGTCAGTTGTTAAAGTATGCTTCAAGACCAATAGGTTTACATACCCTGTACTGGCCGCAACTTTATTATTGGGTTGTACGCATGGTTATGTATTAAAGTTTTTATTTTTTAAATCAACAATACTTGAAGTGTTGTTTTGGATAGCTGTCTCAGTGGTTGTTTATTTAATGGCCACGGCACTGGCAAAAAAGTAAACACACAAATTTGCTGAGTGAAATATAGCCACTTTGTGCTTATATTTGCGCGTCAGTCATGTATCTAATCAGGCAGGGAAATCACTCAAAACCGAGGGTTTTGAGTGATTTAATTACCAGCTGTGGATTAACGTTGAGGCTGTTCTTCTTTACTTTTTTCCCAGTAAGCGCCAAGTTCATACAAGCGCTCTAGTGGTTCAACGCCGATTGGGCTGTTAGGGTCACCTGGGGTGATAGGGCCAATAAATTCACGCAACTCGTGCACAACCACCATAGGAGGGATGGTGTAGCATTTTTTAAGTTTAAATTTAACCCCTTCAGAAATGTCATAGTGAGTAGGTGCAGTTATGTAATTGTGTGGTGCGTAGGCATAGACCTTCACTTGCCCAGAACCAGGCACACTGTAACCACCAAAACCACCACCGCCGCCTGCAAAAGAACTGGCATATTGATTGGTTGACATGAATGTTATGTGGTTATTTACATTGCCCACGATATAAGGTGGAATGTCTCCAGGAATGCTTCCTGGATAATTGGCAACAATACTTGATTCACCCCAAGTCACATCAGCGATTTGTACAATTGTACCGCGATGACACCAAGGCACTGCTTGAGCTAAGGTGCTGGATAACCCAGCAGCTATAATCAGCATATTGATTGATTTTTTTAATTTGTTGTTTTTCATGTTCATTTCTCTCTCTGGTTTTAAATAATTTTGAGCCTTCAAAAAATTGAATAAATGATGATTTCTATAAGTTGCTCATCAAAGACTTTGTCAGTTGAATGATGTGGGTGGATATGGGTGTTTTAATTTCCCGACATCAGTTCTCACTTACTTCATGTCTCAGCACATAATGTATATATCAAATGCCAAGAAGCGGATTCATTCTGCTTAAGTTAGACGCTGAATAACAGCAACAGAGCAGACCAAATTGGAACAACTGACAATCGTGCCAAATTTTTCCATGTAAAGATTCTGTTAATTACCGTTGTATAGGTTAAAAAAGCGTTAGTCCTCAAAGGATGTTTGGCTTGATTCAGTATTTGTTTGTTTAATTAAATGGCTTGTAAAACAGATAGATAACTGCAAATTTACCATTTTTTTCCAGAATAAAAGGCTCTGCTTATGACAGTGCTCAGATTATTAATTACAATATTTGGATTAGAAATTGAGAGCGTTAAAATGATGAATAAAAAAATACTGTTATTGGCCTTAGTGGGCAGTTTTACAGGCCTCAAAGCACACGATTTTGCTGACACCACTGGAGGTACTGTGGTGGCTAGTTTCGATATTTCTGGCAGCGAACTGTGGCATAATTTTTTTGCACCTAGTCACATATACTTGGTGAAACAATTATCTGATCGGCAAGAAAATTTTAAATACATCAACCACCCGCCTTATATTAAACAAGAATTGCCCGAACACAGGATGGTTTGTGAAACTCAGAGAGGTGGCGGTAACAACCAACAAGACCGTTGTAATGATGAATTTCCTCATGTTCATTTTGATGATTTCAGGATGGCTTTAAAGTTTGCTAACGATATGTGCAGCTCGTATGGCGCTGGTATTGTTCCAGATTTTGTTGAGCCAACTACTTTTGTTAATGTGGGTGTCGATAAAACACCAGCCAGTTCACACCATTATTTTTATCGTCTCTTCCAAGGATTGAAATTTGATTGCGTGTTACCAGCGACGAGATAAGGCTGTTAGTCAAGTAGCTTAATCAATGCGTTGTTATCAGCCTAGTCACAGATAACAGCGCATTAACGCCTTAAATGATTTATGATGCGTATTTGATAAGGTGTTATATTTACAAAGAAACTCAGCGCTACTTAATCAACTTTGGCTTTTGATCGTGATTTAGCACAACGGCTTTATGAATGTTTTAAAGTCCTCATGATTTAGTTGTCAAATTTATATTTCACCTGATGGTTATGAATCGGATGTTGATTTAATGTATTGGTTAAATATTTGTATCAAATGCGTAAATTCCTTACCGCTTAAACAAGCAAAGAAAATTAAACAGGATAAAATATTCAACAGCATTTCTTAAGCCCTTATTTGGGGGTATATGAAAAGCTCAAACAACAGTCTTGGGGGAAAAGAATAAATTGAACTCAAATTTGAAATTAAAAATCATTGAAGTGTGTGATAAAAAAATAGCGGTCAAGGGAGATACCGTTGGATTGTCTTTTTACGCATTCTTTGCCAATAAAAATGACCATCCTGAATTACTGATGGAGGCAGCCACTTGGTGGATAAAAACCCACAAACTGGATCACTTTGAAAAAGCCAGTAAAATTAAAGCAATGGTGTTGAAAGAACTATAATAGCTATGAAAATTAAAACATCAAACCTTGGTCAGATGAACTCAGTGTTGGAGCTTACTAATGAGAACCCATGGTCACCTAAAAAAATGGAACGATGACAGAGGTTTTGGCTTTATAGTTAGGCCACAAAATGATTTCGAACTTTTTGTTCATATATCGGCGTTTCCCAAGGATGGTGTAAGGCCTAAAGTTGGCGAGTTGATATCGTTTGAAATACAACGAGATAAAAACGGAAAGAAACGCGCCATTCGAGTTCAGCGAACTGAATTGGCTAATTCTAGGCCCAAACGAGGTGCAAAAATATCAAGTGATGCTGGATTTCCTTTTAAGGGCAGTCTGGTTATTATCATGGCATTGGTTCTGGTCTATGTTGCTTATAAAAGCAATCTGCCGTTTCAGAATTCCCAGGTTGTACCGTTCAAAAAAATGATTTCAACTCCCAAGCCTGTCAGTCAACAATTCGAATGTGATGGCCGGCAATATTGTGGTGACATGCGCTCAAGGGCAGAAGCTGAATATTTTATTACTCACTGTCCTGATACAAAAATGGATGGTGATGGTGATGGCATTCCATGTGAAAATGATTCTAGGTTTTAGCAAGGCTACACAATGAATACGCTGCTTAACTTAAACTGACAGGGACACAGTTTGCCACAAGGGAACCTGAAGCACGTGTAGTGGCACCCACCTTTCACATCAGTACCCCTTTCCACTCCGGCCTCAGTTTAATTTGGGGGTATACTGAGCATTCAGTAGCTCTGTGATTGATGGCTATATTTGAGTTTATTTGCCGGTTCCATAGTAATCTTTGATCATTTGCATCAAAGATTCGAGCTTTAGGTTGAGTTCTTGGCGTTGTTCAGTGCCGAGACCAACTTCTGACAGTACAAAGTGGCAGGTCCTAACCACATTGCGCCACCTGGGATTTTGTGGGATTTTTTGTAAGGACAGGTATTTTTCCAAAGAACGGGCACGCAAGGTTCCATTGTCATTGGTGATGGTCCAGATTCTACTTCGGTCCGCTAACTCAATCAGATTGTCTCCGGTGTGTGCGACCCAAAGATTGATGGCATCGTGCATAATCGCCACCAATTGTTGGTTGACGGTTTCTTGTTTGATTTGTTGTTGGCTGGTGTCGTTGTGAGTGGCTTTTTGTGGTTGGGTTGACAATGACAGCACCGCGAATTGGTTTTTGTGATAATTAATAGTCGCTTTTAACTCACTTTGTTCACGTTTTTTCTTGATGTTTAAATAAATAATCAGCGCCAATAAACATAGCAACACCAATAAAGACATCAAGTATTTGTTATTCAGGGTTTGAATTTTCACTTGTTGTTGGGTGTTTTTCAGTTGGCTACTGACTAGTTTATTTTGGTTTTTTTCTAATTCAATCTGATGTTGGATGGTCTTCAGGTCGGTGTTGTATTTTGTGGCTAAAAAAGACTCCCTGGCTTGGTTGTATTTAATCGCATAGTTTAAGGCCAATTGAGGGTCGGAATCCGCATATAACTGGCTCAGTAGCTGATAATTTTGACTGATAACGACGTGGTTTGATTGCATCTCTTCAGCGTTGTCTAGGCCTTCAAGTGCATAGTATATGGCCAAGTCAGATTGGTTTGAGTGTTGATAAACTTTGGCCAGTAAAAACAGCACCTCAGATGGGTTTTCAATGCCTTCTGATTGGTATAATTGTAGGGCATGGGTGAGTTGAGTTATGGCAGGCTGATAATCTTCTGATTCAATGCGTTGTTTAGCTTGTTGAACCAATTGATTGGCTCTGTCGTGGTTGTTTTTTGATTCTGATTGTTCGATTTGCTGTTGGTAATGTTTGGCGGCTAACAGGTTGTTTGATTTTTGGTGCGCTTCTACCAAACCTTTGTAAACGGTGTTGATGCGACCATGAACCCGTGAATCAAAATTATCTTGTTCCATGTATTGTGCATATTCATTCAGTGCCTCTTCAAAATAATTGATGGCATCTGGGTATTCTTCTAGTTGTAAATAGACGTTGCCAACACTCTTCAATGACAAGCCAGTGGCATATGGGTCGTTCATTTCTCGAGTCAGTTCTAGGCTGGTTCGATAGTGGTTTAAGGCCGTTTTGTATTCACCCATGGCGGTAGCAGATATTCCCAAATCAATGTTACTGTTGGATATTTTTATGTCATCATTTAAGTTAATTGCTATTTGTAAGGCTTGTAAAAAAATTGCATTCGATTCGTTAAATTTTGCCGCGTGATGGAGCTTAATCGCTTGCAGTCTTAGCCACTGGTATTTGATTTGAGGTGAGGATTCGAATAAGGGGTGCTGTTCAATTTTAATCAAGTAGTCATCAAAAGCATCATCATCGGTTTGTTTGTAGATGTCTAACAGTGCCAACAACAGCGACAATTCACTGGTGGAGTCATGAGTGATTTGAGCTTGTTTGAGTTGTTTATGGCACAACTTTTTAGCCAATTCAAAGTTTTCAGTTCTGATGGCATTGATACAAATGGAAGGTTGATCTACTTGGTCTGTTGCTGCCGCCTGAGCCAATAAGCCAGACCCAAACATCCACAGCAAACTGATGTAAAGTAGTTGGTTCATTTGCCCGGTACGAATCATTTTGTTTTTAACCGAAAAATACAGATTATCAATTATCATACTCTATAACTCTACTGAAATTAATTGATTCATTTAAACACCGTTGTGTTGGTTTGAAACCGATTCAGTTGAATTTAAAACGTGCCAACACGAATTAATTATATAAGCTGAAGAGAAATATGTCTGATAAACAGTTCCCAAATTAGTACATTGGTGGTTGTATGGCTTTTGACTGTTGGTGAAGTTGGTATTGAGGTGGTTTGGTTAGTTGCTTTGATATTTCATCCATGTTGGTGAAAATCAAACTGGTGCCGAGGGCGAGAATCGAACTCGCACTTCCGTAAAGAAACCGGATTTTGAATCCGGCGCGTCTACCAATTCCGCCACCCCGGCACAGGTCGTAAAGTATAGTAGATTTTTATTTTATGGCAAGTAATTTTTTCTGATTTACAGAAGAAAGACTGGCTGTTGATGAAAAATATGAAGCTGATTGCTAACTTCTGTTAAGTTTTTGTTTAAACCACGGCGGTTTGAATTATTTAGGTCACTTATTGGATTGAAATGATTTGAAAAATGTTTATTCGACCACAGATATTCTAGGGTAAGTATTTAATCATAATAATTAAGGAGTAGACAATGCAAATACAAGTCAATACAGATCATCATGTACAAGGCGGGGATTTATTGAAACAACATGTTGAAGATTTGTTAAACGATTCATTGAAAAACTTTAAAGATGAAGTGACCAGGGTCGAAGTTTATGTGGCAGATGAAAACAGTCATAAAGGTGGTGATGATGATTTGCGTTGTACTATGGAGGCTCGAATTCGTGGTTTGAAGCCGATTGCAGTTACCCATCATGCTGAAAATATCCATGCTGCGATTGATGGTGCTACAGAAAGAATGGTGCGTACAGTTAGAAAAACCGTTGAGAAAAGACGAGAAGTTTAGTTCTCAATTAAATAAAGCAATGAAGCCAGTTTATAGACTGGCTTCATTAAGGTTATTAAAATGGTCAATTAATTAGCCAAGTAAAGAACGCATCATCCATGCATTTTTTTCATGAAACTCCATTCTTTGAGTTAATAAATCTGAAGTCACTTCATCGGTTTCTATCGCGGTTGTTTGTAGTAATTCTCTGGCATGTCTTATGATAATCTCATGCGAATCTAATAAATTTTTCAACATATTCTCTGCATTGGGTACATCGGTTTCTTCTTTGATGGCGGTTAATTTGGCATAGGCTTGGTATGAGCCTGGTGCAAATTCACCCAATGCCCTGATACGCTCAGCAATTAAATCTACGGCCCCGGCAAGTTCGATGTATTGTTGTTCAAATAAAGCATGCAGTGAAGTAAACATTGGACCGGTCACGTTCCAATGATAGTTATGGGTTTTCAGATACAATGTGTAGGTGTCAGCCAGTAAACGACTCAATCCATCCACAATAATCGTTCTGTTTTCTGTGTTAATTCCTGTGTTAATGCTCATAATTTCACCTAATATTTAATAATTGAGAAAATTATAACAATGTGTTTGTAATATGTAAAATAGGATGATTCTATTGTTGTGTTCGATTATATAGAATGTTAGACAGGGAGTTTTTAACTAAAAAGTCAATGTTTTTGCCACTCTGAAGCCTAATCTGGGGTCGGTGAGGGATGCTTTGGCTTTGACTCGATGATGTATTTGATATTCATCAATGGCGCTGCCCCAGTTACCACCTCTGATGACTCGATCTTCGCAACCTCGGTTGACCCAAGCTGAACCATCGTTGGGTGCGCGAGTATATGAATCATGCCAACAGTCTTCTACCCATTCCATCACGTTGCCACTTAGGTCATTCAAGCCTGACAATGATTTAATAAATGAACCAACAGGAGCTGGTCCCCAATAACCATCTTCATAATCAGAAAATCCTTCTCTCCAACGAATTCGACTTTTTTTGAACTTATCTTTGGCGCCTGAAAAATTACCCCAAACTTGACTAGGTGGTTGATCGCCCCATGGGTAAATTGTTTCACTGTTAGCTCCTAGGATGTATTCAAATTCCGTTTCTGATAACAGTCGATATGCTTCACCACTGCTGTTGTTCAACCATGTTGAATAGGCTTTGGCATCATCCCAAGACACGTGAATAACAGGTAGATTGGAGTTGGCATTTTTGCCCAGATAATCATGTCGCCAATTGATACTGTATTTATCTTTAAATCGACCAGTTCTCTCATCATAAACGCGGGCTCTATTATTTTGTTCCGCAGTCGTTTTGTATTGTGTGGCATCAATGAATTGTTTGAACTGGCCAACGGTAATTTCGGTTTGGCTGACAGCGAAACCGTAATTAATATCAACGCTGTGGCGAGGTCTTTGGTGCTTCGGTCCGATTTGGCTACCCATGAAAAATCGACCTAAAGGCATAACCACCATGGTTGGTCCATTCTGTCCGTTATTTAACAAGCTATTGAATTCAGAGCCAATATCATAGTGGCCAAAGGTTTTGGTTTTGTCGAATAAAATTTGATAGCCACTGATTTGACTGGAGGCTATTTCTAGCTCGCTTAATTCATCAATCATGTTTTGTGCACGAGATAAATTTAGGTTGTTGATGGCGTTATAAAATTGTTGATCTAAATAAGCAAATCGATTCTGTTTTTGGTTAAGTATTTCGGTGATGGTTGTTTGGGTAACAGGATGAAATGGGTCGATTTCATTCATGATGTCAATTTGTGCGTCAGCAATGGGGAAATCCAATTCCTGAGCAGAACGTAATGCCAGCTCACTAATTTGTTCAAGCAGACTGAGTTTTGTTGCCAGTAAAGGCGGGTAATTTTCATCTAAGCTCAGAGCAACCAGTAAAGTGTGCACGGCATCGTTTTGATCTGTTTCATATAAACGACCATCTTGTATATGCGTGCTGATTTCGGTACTTAATCTTTCTAGTGTATAAATTAAGCTGATTTGGTCGGTATAAGGCAATATTTTAGGGTCATTGGGGTCAATTGATTTTAATCTTGCGGTTAATGCGGTGAGTGTTTGTGCATCGTAATTTCTGATTGATTGTTCTGCTTGGTCATATAAGGAAGCATGAATGGCAGTTAACAACTCGTCAATTTCTGCAGGATCGATGCCCAGTTCTTTGGCTTTAAGTAAATAGAATAAGGTGTTTTGATTTTCTGGAAAAAAGTCATGGTTTTGGTCATGCGAAATTTTGGCCAGTTGTAATAAATCATCTATGGTCAGGTTACTTAAGTCAAAATCATTTTTGTTGGCTAACCAGTCAGGGATCTGAACTTCTTCTCTAACTGCTTGAGGGAGTACTTTAGTAACAGGTTTGTTAGCCACTGTAGTGCTTTCTGCTTCAGCGGGGTTGATTATCGAAATGTCAGTGGATGAAGCAAAAACCGCATCATTGGTTCTGAGGTAATACAAGCTATAGACCAGGCAGACGCCTAATAGCAGCATAAAGCCTTCTTTGAATGATATTACTGGCATGAATCCCTGGTGGTGTTACAAATACGATAGTCTCGGTTTGATTCTAATGGCACGGTTAATGAAGTTAGAAGGTCTTTGAACATTTCTTTTACAGAGGCACCATTGAATTGACAGTCAACTTGCATGGACTCGTTCAGCATGGTGTAACCATCATGGTCAGTATCATTTGATATCAAATAATAAGGGACGACAGCACGAATCTTACGCTGAGGGTCGATGTTCTGCATTTCCTGTTCTGAGCGAAGATGAGCATGTGAAACTGTTTGATTTTCAGGGTCATGAACAAAAACAAAGCCAGCGATTTGTAACCAGTGGCCATTGGCTGTCCAGCCAGAGATGCTGTGGTCTAATACATCAGACAACAATCCACGGTTAAATTCAATCAACCGCAAATCACTTGGATAAGGAAACATTTCTTCTAAATGCTTCACCGTGATGGGGGATTCAGCGGGAATGTTTTGATTTAATCTAATTGAACCCGAATTCAAAAGCACCACATCGGCTCCGCATGTAGCAAAATCACTTAATACCATATCCGTTAAGGTATTACCTAAGTTGGTTTCATAACGTCTGATTTCAGTTTCTTCAGCCATTAATTTATGCTTGGTGGTGGCTAATTCTTGATTCAAACAATCGCTTTTTAACCCCATGTCAGCACAGTATTGAGAGTCATTTAAGCCACTGAGTGCTTGTGTCAGCTTCAAAGTTTGAGGGTCTTCGGCAAAGTTCTTATCTAATTGAATGACTTGTGGTGAGATATGATGTCGGCCTTGATCAAAGCTGACTTCAGTAACAATCGCTGATGCCGCATCGGCATCGGCTTTAAGTACCCAACGATTATTGACTTGTTCTGTCTGAACATAATGCTCATGACCGCCAAAAATAATATCGGGTCGTGAATTTTCAGGTAATTGCATCATGGCCAAATCATCTTGTAACCATTGATGTGTGAGGCCAATAACAAAGTCAGCCCCTTGTTCTCGCAAAAATGGCACATAATGTTCTGCTGTGGATTGATAGTCATCAAATATTTCAATGTATTCTGGATGTGCAATGTCCGTTGAAAATGAAAATACCCCAACTTTGATGTCATCATAGGTAAATATTTGGTAGGTTTTCATTTTTTCAGATTGAATGCTGTCTGCTTTCCACTTGATGTTACTGCCAAGCCAGGTAAATTCAGATTGATTGAGTAACTTATTCATGATCGGAACATGTTTCATTCGACCTTTGTCGAATTCATGGTTTCCCCAGGTTACTAGCATGTTGTGATCAAAATTTTGCAATGAGCCATCCATCATATTCAAGGTTTTAATCATGGCTGTACCATTGTCTTGTTTGCTGATAAATGAAGGGTGTAAAAAATCACCTGCATGAAGGAATAACACATGCTCATATTGAGCTTCTATTTGTTTCCTAAGCTCGCGAACTCGAGCCAGGCCACCGGTTTCTCCATTATCAATTCCACTGATGCGATACACATCATTTATAGAGATGATGGCTAATTTTGTGGCTGGATTAGAAGCGACTGTTGGTTTTTTTGTTGCATGTTGACAAGCAGAACATACAATGGCAATGATTAATAATGTGAATATACGATTTTTCATGACGAAGATTTTATCAAATTTTATATGGGTTGATGACACTGATGCTGCATTAAATTTAGCCAAACAAATTGATCAAGGGGCAGATTATGCCATTGATACAGAATTTGAGCGCACTCGAACATTCTATTTAAACCCAGCTTTGTTACAAATCAGTTGTGAGGGACTGGTCTATTTAGTTGATATTGCCATTCCAGACATCGCAAAAATTGTAATGGAACCATTGAATGGTTTGGTATTGCATTCCGGTTCTGAGGATTTAGAACTGTGGTATCAAATTACTCAGCACAAGCCACACCGTGTTTTTGATACCCAGGTTGCCGCAGCCTTGTCAGGTTATTCATTACATACTTCCTATTTAAATTTAGTGCATGAGCTGATGGGTGTGGAATTGGATAAAGCGATGAGCCGTTCAGATTGGTTGGCCAGACCTTTGAGCGATGCTCAATTACAGTATGCAGTTGAAGACATTATTTATTTAGATGAATTTAAGGCTCAATTAACTGAGAAAATGAGTCAACGAGGTTTAGATGGTTTATTCTTGGTGTTGATGCAACAAATGATAGATAACATTGTTCATGATACACACAGTGAGAAACTGTTCCAGAAAATGGTTAAGTCTGAACGACTTAACTCGCAAGAAGCCGAGAAGTTGTGGTTAATACTGAATTGGCGTGATCAATTAGCTAAATCGAGGAATAAACCCAGAAATTGGATCTTAAACCCCAAGCAGATTGTTGACGTTATAAGAAAAGTAAAAACATTCAGTGATTTATTTCAACTGGGATTACACCCTAATTTTGTCAAATTGAATGGTCAGAGCTTAGTTGATACGCTGGTTAACCCTTCGTCAGTCATTGTACAAAGTACACCGGCTCCAATTAAATTGAACAGTCGTCAAGGTGTGCATTTAAGTGAGATGAAACAACAGTTAAAACAAGTGGCTGATAAGTATGAGATTGAACCTTCGATAGTAATTAATGTGCAAGCATTAAAGAAACTGGCATTTGAAGGGGGGCAGTTAAATGATTTGCCAACTTGGCAGGCCTTACTGCAGGTTTAATTCACCTTTTGGACAAGGCCTGAAGGTACAGTTGTTGTAAGGATCTCTACCCACATAGCTCCCATCTTGGCATTGTTTGACTTCTTGGGTACACATCATCGGTTCTTTAATTGCTTTTCCACAAGCGTGAAATTCACAATTGTTAGCGGGGTCTCTTCCTGCTGAACGGCCATTTTCACATATTTTTCGGTCATTAGGACAGGTTTTATCGACATTGATGGTTGTATTTTGTTGGGGTTGTTCAGTCTCGTTAAGAGGCGCTTCATTGGATGTATTTTGGCAAGCCGAGGTGAACCACAGCAAAACACCGATACAAAGCAGTCTCATAATTTTTTTTCCCAAAACATAGCCGCACCATTGCTGTCATCCAGCTGGTATTGATTGAAGCCAAACCTTTCATAGGCTGATTGCGCTATGGAATTACCCTCTAAAACTTCTAGGGTTAATTTACAACAGCCACGTTGCTTCGCAACCTGCTCAACTTGATCAAACATTTTTCGACTGATACCTAAACGGCGATATTCACTGGCCACTATCACATCATGAATATTAATCAATGGCTTACAAGCGAAGGTAGAAAAGCCTTCAAAGCAATTGATCAAACCAGCGGGTTGACCATCCGCGTAAGCGATTAAGCTGAATGCTGTCTCTCTTTTAGCCAGTTCAGGCACTAAATTTTGTGCGGTGTAATCACTCAATGCCACGCCACCGCCCATTGGGTCAGTGGCGTAACAATCCAACAACTCAATCATGTGGTGTGCATGTTGCGGGTTGTTGTAATCAACTTGAATGATTGAAATGGTCATAGTCTGCTGATTAATCTCTTAGTTTGGCCAGTAAACGTAACAGTTCAATGTACAACCAGACGATGGTAACCATTAAACCAAAAGCGCCGTACCATTCAAAATATTTTGGCATATTGCTTTCTGAGCTGCGTTCAATGAAATCAAAATCTAAAACCAGATTCAATGCCGCAACCGCACAAATAACTACGCTCATACCAATGCTGAAAAGGCTGGCATTCTCAGTTTGAAAATAACTGATTTGAGCACCGAAACCAAATGAAGCCACTAAGCTAACCAAGTAGAATAAGGCGATGCCCATGGTGGCAAATACAATGACTTTCTTGAATGTTTCAGTGACTTTAATTAAACCCGTGCGGTAACTAAATAACATGGCAAACATGACAGCCACGGTTAAACCTACAGCTTGCATGACTAAACCCGGGTAACGGGCCTCAAACATGGCTGATAAAGCGCCGACAAACAAGCCTTGTAAGCCCGCATAAACCATTGAGCCAATGGGTGCAAATTTAGGTTTGAATGCCACAACCAAACCAACCACTATGCCGCCAAACATACCCGTTAACATCAGTGTTCGACCTAAACCTGGATCATTTAACATGGTTTGCCATGCCCAAGCACCAACCGCAACAACAATTAATAACAAAATCCCTGTTTTATTGATTGTGCCTTCTACGGTCATGCGTTGTGAATCGTCTACGATAAATTCATCGACCGGCCCTAAGCTCATGGCTTGTTGGTCCATTTTGGCCATCGCTGGATTCGATGTTTTCATGCCTTTTAAGTTCATGGGTAATACCTCATTAAGTTTATTTTTAATTTAATTATTATAGCAATTATTGGCTGCTGTTCTCAACCTTTATATCGTGACAATGAAAGTGATTATCAATACCAAGTGCTACTTATTTAACGGCTTTTTGTAACTCTTGATCGATTTCACCGTTAATTAAGTATATTTACTTTTGATGTCATGTTCTTTGGGCCATATAACTTTTGGCTTGGGTCATGATTTTTACAAAAGCAGCTTGGTTGTCTTGATGAATCATTTGAATGATTCTTTGCACAGCATCTGACAAAGCGTTGAGCGTTGTTGGGCTGTAGTCGTTGAGTTTTTGGATCTCGAAATAAAGGTTTGGATTTTCATTGGTGACATTGTTCGCGATGCTGAGTTGAGCATCGAATGTGGTACTGGAAAGCTTGGATAATAATTTTGCTGCTTCACCAGATTCTGAAAGAACAGTCATAAAGGCAATGTTCACCACATGCGACAAACCAAGTACATAAGCAATGAGGCGGTCATGATCTTCAAACTTCATGTCTATCCGTTCTGCCATGGTCGGTTGAAACAATTGTTTGACCTGATTGACCGCTTCTTCATTGCCCATATCCATAAATATGACATGTTTTCCTGACATCAGCTGTATGTCAGGACCAAACATGGGATGTATGGAAACTACTTTACAGCCGCTGTCGGCTAATTGACGTAAGGGCAGTCGCAATGGGCTTTTAATGGAGCTGATGTCCAGAACAATTCCCGTTGGCTTTAATTGACTCAGGTGTTGTAGTATTTCAGCACTTTTCTGGATGGGTGTGGCGACAATGATGTAATCATGGTTGAGTTCAATACAACTATAATCTGCGATGAAGTTGTGCTGATTTTTCAATGGTTCAATGTCATTGATGTCTACATCGAAATTTTGTGAAGCTAAAAAGTGGGCAAACCATTGGCCCATTTTTCCGTTACCACCAATAATTAACGCTGATTTGTTTGAGCCATAGTTGGATTCTTTGACCTTTTGGATTTCTTGTTTACTCAGTGAGGTTTCGATCACCAGTTCAAATATTTTTTGCGCTATGTGCGGGTCTAAGCCTTTATGGGTTGCATGGTTTCTGATTTTATCAATCACTTGTTTTTCGCGTTGATAGTCTCGGGTCGGAGAATTTGTGCTCAACTTCACGTTTCCGATTTGTTCCACGTTAAACTGACGTTCAGCGATAAGCGTTATAATGTGCTCATCAATTTCGTCTAATTTTCTGCGTAATAGGTCAAGTTTTTTTGTATCCATTATTGATTGTCAGCAAAAATAAGAGTAGATTGTTGCAGTATATGAAATTTTTATCAATTATTTAATCTTGGGAGTAGAGAAATGAAGAAGTTACTTTTATTATTGGCAACATTGACCGTTGCTGGTGGGGCCATGGCTAAGGATCGTTCAGTTGTTGCTGTATTGGATTTCACCAATGACACACAAGCCACTTGGTGGAGATCTGATGTGGGTAGAGAGTTGGGTGGCATGTTAGCCAATGAGTTGGTTTCAACAGGTGCTTTTAAAGTGGTTGAAAGACAAAAATTAGACAGTGTTTTGGGTGAACAAGATTTGGGTGCGTCAGGCCGTGTGTCTAAATCAACTGCTGCCAAAATGGGACAAGTAACAGGTGCACAATACTTGATTACTGGTAAAGTGGCTGCTTATGAAGAAAATACATCCAGCGGTGGTGGTGGTCTTAGTTTCAAAGGCATTTCAGTGGGTGGCAAAAAGAACAAAGCCTATTTAGCCATTGATTTACGTGTGGTTAATGCAACCACTGGTGAAGTTGAATTTGTGAGAACTGTAGAAGGTCATTCAAAAGGTGGTGGTATGAGTTTAGGTTTCTCAAGAAGTGGTTTTGGTGGCTCTTTAGGCGGGCAAAAGAAAACGCCTGCTGGTAAAGCAATCAGAGCAGCTTTGATTGAAGCCACAGATTACTTGGCTTGTGTGATGTATGATCAAGACAGTTGTGTGAAGGAATACCGTGACAAAGAACGTGCACGTCGTGACAGTTCTAAATCAGCTTTGTCTTTAGATTAGGATTTATTTTCTAGACATAAAAAAAGACCGATTGAATCGGTCTTTTTTTTGGTCAAAATTTACATTATGTTTATAAAGATGGGGGCATGATGACTGTATCTATTACATGAATTAGGCCGTTACTGGTTTTGATATCAGTATTAATAACCTGGCTGTCATCATTTAACACCACTGTGCCATCTTTTACAGCAATAGTGATGTCACTGCCTTCAACTGTTGTCGCTGAAGTCATGTTTACCACGTTTTTGGCTTTGACTTTGCCAGAAACCACATGATATGTCAAAATCGCAGCTAACTGGTCTTTGTTTTCTGGTTTTAACAGGTTTTCAACTGTACCTGCTGGTAATTTAGCAAAGGCTTCATCTGTTGGGGCAAATACAGTAAATGGACCTTTACCTTTCAAAGTGTCTACCAGTCCAGCTGCCTTAATGGCCGCAACCAAGGTGTTGAAAGAGCCTGCAGCAATGGCTGTATCTACGATGTCTTGTTTTTTCTTATAGCTGCCACCGGCATAGGCTACAACAGTCAATAAGGCCATCATTAAGACAGCTGTGATTTTAAAAGTTTTGTAATTCATTATAATTCTCGATTTAGTTGTGGATAAAAAGTCGTTTCATTCGATTGCTTACAATCATGGGACATATAATAGAATTAAGCTTGTCGATAGTTTGTGAGAATAAAATAGATAACAGTTCACAAGTAATTCACAATAAGCCCGTTGATTATTTAATTAAAATTCAGCATGACAAATCAGTTGTTCAGGTATTTTCTCACTTGGTGGCTATTGATATGAATCTAAGTGTTCAATGATTGGCTACCTATATTTCAGTTGATGGGCTGGTAATTTCCGAACATAAATTTTGTGAGACACATCATTACTTCACCATTCATGGCACCACTCAATAGTGACAACGTTAATTGTTGCTTTAATACGTGTGGATGGTCATAAGACAGCTATCAGTTCGATGCAAGTTAGGTATTTGGGGATGTGCCCAATAGGTCATGTCATGGAGCACCACAGAATCAGCCATAGGCTGAAATGCTTGGGGTGTATGAAGACCTTTTGTTTTCGAGTGATTTTAACGCAATAATCTGAAGTATAAAAAAAGCCACGATAAACGTGGCTTTCAATTCACAATTTATTGAAGGGTTAGTTGGCTTTATGAATGGCTCGTTTGTCGACATTCATGGCAGCCTCAAATACCGCTTCAGATAAAGTAGGGTGGGCATGGACAATTCGGGCTAAATCTTCAGCACAGCCTTTGAATTCCATCGCAACCACACATTCAGACAACAAGTCTGAAGCATTGGCTGAATATATGTGCGCACCTAGAATTTCATCGGTTTCTGCATCTGCTAAGATTTTTACCATACCAGTGGTTTCATTCATCGCTAAAGCGCGACCATTGGCGGCCATAGGAAATGATCCAGCTTTGTATTCAATTCCAGCTGCTTTCAATTCTTCTTCGTTTTTACCAACCCAAGCCAGTTCAGGCTCAGTGTAAATAACAAATGGGATGGTATTGAAATCAACATGACCATGTTGACCTGCGATGCGTTCAACCACAGCTGAACCTTCTTCTGAACCTTTGTGTGCCAGCATGGGACCGCGGACGGCATCACCGACAGCCCAAACGTTGGGTACAGATGTTTGACAATCATCATTAACGTCAATCTGTCCACGTTCAGTTAATTTTATTCCGCAGTCATCAGCCAACAAACCTTCGGTTTCTGCTTTTCGACCAACAGCCACCAATAACTTATCAAAAACTTCTGTGGTTTTTTCGCCATTTTTTTCAGACACCACTTCAACTTTGTCGTTTTTAATGGTGGCAGATTTAACAAAAGTGGATAAATGAATGTCTAAACCTTGTTTTTTAAATTCACGTGCAGCTAATTTAGCCATGCCTTGATCGCAGGCTGCTAAGAAGGTGTCCATGGCTTCGAAAACTTTAACTTTCGAGCCCAGTCTATTCCAAACACTGCCCAGTTCAAGTCCAATTACACCAGCGCCGATGACGCCTAATTTTTCAGGCACTGCATTGATGTCTAATGCACCTGCGTTATCTACGATGTGTTGGTTGTCTATTTCAACATTGGGGATTGAAATAGGCACGGAACCACTGGCTAAAATAATGTGTTCGCCTTGAACCACTTGGGTGCCTTCGTCATTACTGATTTCAACCTGACGATCTTTCAATAATTTACCTGAACCACCAATGTAATTAACTTTATTGGCTTTGAATAATTGTCCAATACCACCGGTTAATTGTTTTACAATTTTATCTTTACGCGCAAGCATGGTGGCTACATCCATTTTTGCGTTGTCAAAGCTGATGCCATGAACATCATAACTGTGCGTCATGTGATCAAAATGCTTGGCTGAATCAAGCAATGCTTTTGAAGGGATACAGCCAATATTTAAACAGGTTCCACCTAAAACATACTTGCCGTCTTTGCCTTTGAATCGATCAACACATAAAGTATTGAAGCCCATTTGGGCAGCGCGAATCGCCGCCACATAACCAGCTGGGCCACCACCAATTACTATTACGTCATATTTTTCCATTACAATCTCCTTATAGGTTCAGTAACATTCTGGCTGGATCTTCAAGCATTTCTTTGATCGCTACCAAGAATAACACCGCGTCTTTACCATCAATGATTCTGTGATCATAAGTTAAAGCCAGATACATCATTGGCCTGACGACTATGTCACCATTGACAACCACAGGGCGGTCTTTGATGGTGTGCATGCCTAAAATAGCGCTTTGTGGCATATTCAGGATAGGGGTAGACATCAGTGAACCAAATGAACCACCATTGGTGATGGTGAAAGTGCCACCAGTTAAGTCATCCATGGTTAATTTGCCAGCATTACCAGCTACAGCGAAATCGCGGATGCCCGCATCAATGTCAGCCAAGCCCATGGCATTGGTATTCTTCAACACTGGAACCACCAAACCACGTTCAGTCGCGACAGCAATGCCGATATTTTGTTGTTTGTGATAGACCACATCAGTGCCTTCAACGGAGGCGTTGATAACTGGGAATTGTTTCAAGGCTTCAGTGGCTGCTTTTACAAAAAAGCTCATTAAGCCAAGTTTAATACCGTGCTTGTTGATGAACTCATCTTTGTATTTTTTACGAATGTCCATAACGGCTTTTAAATCAACTTCATTGAACGAAGTCAACATGGCTGCTGTTGATTGTGCTTCAACCATACGATCTGCAATTTTTTGACGCAAACGACTCATTGGAACGCGCTCTTCCATTGGGGTGTTCGCTACCGATTGAACATCCGGTTTGGTGATGCGTCCGCCACGACCAGTGCCAGTTACTTGAGAAGCATCAATGTTGCTTTCTTGCATCATCTTACGTGCTGCAGGGCCGGCTGAACCAGTATCTGTATTATGCTGGTTATTAGCGGCGGGCGCTGTAGCTTCTTTAGCGGGAGCTGTGCTGGCTTTAGGGGCGACAGAGGCTTCAGCTTTTTCAGCAGGTATTTCGCCTTCTTTAACCACGCCTAACACTTGGTTGGCTTCAACCACTTCGCCAGATTCAACGGCAATGGATTCCAAAATGCCATCAACGGGGGCTGGCACTTCTAAAACCACTTTGTCTGTTTCTAGGTCAACCAGGTTTTCATCTCGTTTAACGAAATCACCCGGTTTCTTATACCAAGTGGCAACCGTCGCATCTGTGACTGATTCTGGTAAAACGGGCACTTTTACATCAATGCTCATATTTTTATTACTCCGCGTCTATGGCCGAACCATGTTTTCCATGGATGGCATCTTTAACTAATTGTTGTTGTTCTTTTATATGTACTTTCAATGCACCAACTGCTGGTGAAGGAGACGCTTTACGACCTGCATAATACAGCGGAAAGCGATCATCAATACAATGCTGTAAATGGTGTCTGATTTGAAACCAAGCACCTTGGTTAATAGGTTCTTCCTGACACCAGATGACTTCTTTGGCATTGGGGTAGCCGTCAATTTCATTGGTCAGCGCCGTGCGAGGGAATGGATACAACTGTTCCAGTCTGGCTAATGCAACCGTTTTGTTTTCATCTTGGGTTAGTTGTTCAAGCAAGTCATAATAAACTTTACCGGAGCAAAATATAATGCGTTCAACATCTTTCTTCTTGACCCTGCGATCAGGAATAACCGTTTGAAATTGCCCATCTGTTAGCTGTTCTTTGGTTGAAGTGGCCAGTTTATGGCGTAACAAACTCTTGGGGGTCATGACAATTAATGGCTTGCGTGCTTTTCGCAACATCTGCCGACGAATCATATGGAACGTTTGTGCTGGTGTTGATGGCATACAAACTTGCATGTTGTTGACCGCACATAATTGTAAGAACCGTTCTAGTCTGGCAGATGAATGTTCAGGTCCTTGACCTTCAAAACCGTGAGGCAAGAACATCACCAAGCCACTTAAACGACCCCATTTGGCTTCACCTGATGAGATGAATTGATCGATCACCACTTGTGCCCCATTGACGAAGTCGCCGAATTGGGCTTCCCAAATAACCAAGGCACTTGGCTCTGTGGTGGCATAGCCATATTCAAAACCAAGTACGGCTTCTTCTGACAACACCGAGTTAATGATATCAATTTTATTTTTATCTGTTTCTAATTGGCTCAATGGGGTGTAATTTTCATTCATGTCCAGATTGTGAATCACTGCATGCCGATGAAAGAAAGTACCCCGTTGAGAGTCTTGCCCATCTATTCTGATCTGAAACCCTTCATCTAAAATACTGGCATAAGCCATGGTTTCAGCAAAGCCCCAATCCATCGGTAAATCACCATTCATCATTTTGATGCGGTCTTGATTGATTTTATTGACTCGAGGGTGTGGTTTCAAATCGTCTGGCAAGGTGGTAATGACTTCGCCGTAGCGAGTAAATCGCTCGGCATTGATGGCTGTCTTAACCGGCTCTTTCAGGTCGCCCTTAATATAAGGCGTCCAGTCGACTGCGAATTTGTCATTATTGTGAGTGGGGCCAAATTTAACAATGTCTTCCTTATTATCCAGGCGATCACGGTATTCGTCGACCAATGATTTGGCAAATGCCGCATCAATCACTGATTCACTGATTAATTTATCGGCATAAATTTCGCGTGGAGATTTGTGTGCTTTAATCAGCTTATACATATGTGGTTGTGTTGCAGATGGTTCATCGGCTTCATTGTGGCCATGTTTGCGGTAACAAACTAAATCAATGACAACATCAACCCCAAATGCCAAGCGATAATCTGCCGCTAAATTGGTGGCAAAGACCACAGCCTCAGGATCATCTCCGTTAACATGGAATATCGGCGCATGCACCATTTTTGCTAATTCCGTGCAATACAGGCCCGCTTTTTTATCTAAAGCGTGGGTTGTGGTAAAGCCAATTTGATTGTTGATAACCACATGAATTGTGCCGCCAACATCATAGCCTTCTACCATCGACATATTGAATAATTCCATGTTGACACCTTGGCCTTCAAAGGCGGCATCACCATGAATTAATAATGGAACCACGACATTTTTTTTGCTGTCATCCCGTCTGACCTGGCGGGCACGTACAGAGCCCAACACCACTGGGTTGATGATTTCTAAGTGTGAAGGATTGAATGCCATGGCCAAATGAACGTCACCACCAGAGGTTGGGACGTCTGATGAATAGCCTTTGTGGTATTTCACATCACCTGAATTGACATTGTCTAATTCGTCGGCTTTAACCCCATCAAATTCATCGAATAATTCAGCGGGTGATTTACCTAAAATATTAACCAACATATTTAAACGACCACGGTGTGCCATGCCAATAACCAACTCTTTGGTTTGTTGTGCACCTAAATGCTCAATCAGAAATGACATTTGAGGAATTAAGGCATCCCCACCTTCGAGTGAAAAGCGCTTTTGTCCTACATATTTGGTATGTAAGTAACGTTCCATGCCTTCAGCTTGAGTTAAGCAGTTCAGCATGCGTTTTTTATCTTCACTATTGAATGGAAAAGCACCTGATGGTTTTTCAAGCCTTTGTTGTAGCCATTCACGTTTGTTGATGTCGGTGATGTGCATGTACTCAGCACCGATGTGTTGGCAATAAATTTTTTCCAAAAGACTGATAATGTCTTTCAGTGGCATTTGTTCTGGTGCGACCAATGAGCCGGTGTTAAAACTGGTGTTCATGTCGGCTTCATGCAAATCATGAAATGACAGTTCTAAATCTGGTGTCTCAGGACGCTGAGAATAATTGATTGGATCCAATTGAGCCTTTTGATGACCACGAAGACGGTATGAGTTAATTAACCTCAATACATCGGCTTGTTTTTGCGCATGTACGGCATCCCCAGAATCTGTTGAAATCGCATGCATTTTTCCAGCGAGTTCAAATTTTTCGATGATGGGTAAATGACGAACATCAGGCTCACCTTGATCAAATTCTTTGAACAGTGCTTGCAGTTCAGGTGTGACTGATTCTGGGTCCTCAAGATAGAGGTCGTAATATTGTTCCAACCAGGTCGAATTGGCGCCAAAAAAAGCGGCAGACTGTTGTTTTTCTTTAATCCAGCTTCCCAAGAGATGTCTCTGTGTTAATCTTTGAAAACGCGTATTATACCTAATCCCTTGTGGGGTAAAAGGGCATAAGGTAAGAAAGCGTAAAAAATCCGACTAAAGTATGAAACTATTCTGTTTTGTATTTCTCATCAGGTATAAATCAGTCGAAATTTTAGCCACAAGGTCAATCGACACACATTAAGCTTAATATGTCTTCATTATAAGGCTAAATTTTCAGTAGGGCTTTTGATTGTATTGCTTGAAAGCGAAGCATACAAAGGCTTACTGGCCAATCAATGACTTAAAGTCTGTTTGGTTCAACTGTTTTCAAGCAAGATAAAGTTTTGCAGAAGTCCTCTTGAATTATTACTGGCAGTGCAATCTCCATCTAAAAACAAAGACTGACAGGGATGTTACCCTTGGTTTGAGCATCAATCCAGTCCTTGAAGTAATCATGCCATATACCAACAAATTTAACGAGCAAGCATGGTTTTTGATGAACGCATCAGAATAATGTGAGGAGAGACCGTTGGTCATTATGGCATTGATTCAAAGCCATCAATAAATATCAAGTCATCCAATAGGATTCTTGGGCCATAATGTGTCAAAACCAATCCATTTTCATGCGCACCCAAGTCTGGTGCAGCGTCGATAAAGCCATCATTGATGTTGTTCAAAGCCAGGCCTGCATTGACTGCATGACAATTTGGTTGCAAAGTAAAATGTTGGAATGCCAAAGGAGTCGGTGGTGGACTGGGGATGTCGAACTGAGCGAAACAGCTGTTGCGATCAATTTGAATGGCATTCATTTCTTGGCCGGTCAGGTTCTGCAATGCTTCAATGTCAGCTAAACGCACATTGTTGCCCCATTTAAATGCATATTGGAATTGCCCCCAATCAAAACCATCGTAGTCTAAGTCGGTTTTCCAATTATTGCTGCCATCGCTGCCGTTTTCCCAGATATATCGGTCTTCAATCGAAATCCATAAGTTGTTGTTGGACTTGAAATTACGCAGCAGTTCAGAGCCAGAGCTGATGGGGCCATTCCAAGCCACCAAAGTATTATGTGCCAGTAGCACGCGATCCGTCCGTGACCTGAGTTTTAATGCATCTTCACCTGGTGCAGCCACTTGATTAAAAAGCACATACCAAGGTGCGCCATCCATCGGTTGAAAGCTGATGCCATTGTTAAAAGTGTTGCTGATTCTGTTGCCCCAAATGCGGATATTGGCATGCCCGTAATCACCCTCTATACCATCATCGGTGGTGTTGAATATTTCATTGGCGAATATGTCCACATTGCGGTGTGGGTAAGAAATGCCATCTGCCACATCAGATATTTTGTTGTAAGCCACGGTGTGACCTGAAGTGTGCTGTAATTCAATGCCTTCGCCTGAAAAATTTGAACCGGCGTTGATGTCATTGTTACCAATGATGGTGTTGTCAGTGATGTACCAATCATCACCCCCATCATTCAGAAAAATACAGTAATGGCAATTTTCAAAATAATTATGCGTCAATACAATGTTCTGTGGAGCTGGCGGAGATGTTCTCAAGCCATATTGGCCATTGGCTTCATTGTAAATAAATCTCAATTCATGTAACCAAATATAATCCGCTTCAATCCTGACTTGATTAAAAATCACCTCGCCATCACCTGCGGCACGCCAAACAATGTGATTGTTGATTGTGCCACCTTTAATGAAATTGACTTGGCCGGCGGTTCCATAATCGCCTGCATGCAGTAAAAAAATGTCACCTGCTTGTGCCATTGCTTGTGCCGATGCCACGCCTTGAAATGGATTGCCGGCAGTGCCATTACCACCTGAAATACCAGGAATGACATGGTAAGTATTACCACTTGTAGGAAAGGCCGGTATTTTCTGCGTGGTGACTAATTCAGTTTTTGTTTCATTGCCACCATCGATGTCAGTTAATTGCATCTTAACTTGATATTCGGTATCGGGTTGCAAGAACATAATGCTGCCAGCCAACATGTCATAAGTTTGAAAGTCCACCCGAAACAGCGGCTGGGCATCTGACCAAACTGAGCTGCCATTGACCCGATACTGAACCAAACAAACGGCATTGTGGTTGGCGTCTCCTGTGATGTCCCATTCAATGCCAATTGAATGGGCAGTTGAGTAAGTTTCTAATGAGCCTGCGATTGTTTGGGCAAACACCTGATTAAACAGACTGGTCAAAATTACGATTAAGGTACTGCACAAACGAGACGTGTGGGGTTTAATTGGATTGGATGGGTACATTCAGTCAGTATGAACGACAGCAAAGAATAAATTCGTGAAATACGTCAAGAATATATTTTAAAATTGAGTCAACAGTTTGTGATTACGATGAACGACTTGTTTCAAGCTATCAGACAGTGGTGTCAATCAGAATACAGAGCCAATCACCATCTTTTTCGAGGCAAGAAGTGTTTCTGTTTATCGGCCTCGTGGGTTTGGTTGTAGGTTTTGATTTTACTGTTCTTGCCTAAAATGACTCTGAGTTGATAAAAGGTTTCGCGCATTAAGGCCGTGCCACGCCCACTTATCCAGCTTTTGTTGTAAAGTTTTTTGACCGCGGCTACTGAGTCGGGTGATTGTAAGCAGATTTCATCGGCCAGGGTCTGTGCCATGGCCATAGGGTCATCGGTTACATGGGTGACCAAACCGGCTTTTTGTGCGGCGTTACCATCGATTATTTTTGCGGTCATGGTCAGTTCTTTGGCCACATCAATGCGACAATGGGTCCTTAAAGTCAGCAGTCCGCCCATATCAGGGATTAAACCCCAACGACCTTCCATGATGGACAAAGATGAATCGGGGGTCGCAATGCGAATGTCACCACCCAGTGCAATGTGTAAACCACCGCCCCAGCAGCGGCCATGAATTGCCATAATTACTGGAGCACCAATTTTTTGCCAATCAGTTGAAACCCGTTGAGCCAAGTTGGCACTCCAGGGGTTGATTTTTTTCAGTAATTTTAAAGGACCAGTTGGTGATTTCATCATTGACTTTACATCCAAGCCAGAACAAAAGTCTTCACCATCGCCAGAAACAATCACCGCCCTAATGCCACGATTTTTTCTCAGTACCTTAATGTTTTGTACAATCGATTTAAACATCGCCATATCTAAAGCATTGCGTTTATCTGGGCGAGCCAAACTGACATAAGCAATGCTGTGTTTAATGTTAACGGTAACTCTTTTATTATGACTCATGGATTTGTTTGTTTCGAAAAGATGCAGGCAATACTTTACTCAAAGATGACTTGGCTGTCTATAAACACTTTTCTATAAGCACGTGCCCATAAAGTGTTTTTTAGGTCGTCATCTTGTATCTGGTTCAAGTCTCAAATGACCGGTATCGGTGAATTGTTAGTCTTTGGAGAAAGTGCTGGCGCTTTGCCTATTTTTGCAGATTCTGATTCTGTTAATCTGATAAACGCATTGAATTCTATTTTTTGGGGGAGGGCTGTAGTTTATCCAGATACAGATTGGCATGGTGTCGACCCTCTACAAGGAATGGGCTGTGATCAAAGCGCAGTAGAGCTTACCTATGAAAAAAATGATTTGATATTTTTTGCTGGTTTTGAACAATTAGAGTGAGCCAATGGAGGGCTTTCAGAGGTCACCTTTCATTGGCTGAGATTGTTTTTATATTCCAAAGTAAGAACCTAGGTGCAACTGAACAATGTGAATTGTTCGAAACTTTATTCTTTTTCAGGTTTGTTTCAGAATGTTTTCAGGATGTTTTATGTTTAATTTGGCTTAATAATCACATTCTAAAAATGTGGTGATTATATGAATCAATTATGTCGATTTGTTGTTGTGTTGTTAGTTAATTGGAGTGTAACGGGCAATGCGTTTGTTACTGTTGGGGCCAGTCCTGATTGTGATTTTAATGCGATTGAAGCTGCCTATGATGGAAATGACAATACACTTCGCGTTGCCAGTGATCAAATCTATACTGATGAATTTGTGATTGAGAAACAGCTGTTTTTGTTGGGTGGTTATGACTCATGTGCGGCAGCTGAAAGCAATACCCACGGAGAGGATTTGACCCGGTGGAACGGCTCAACTGCCCATACGGTGATTTCAATCAACACCAATAATGGTTTTCAGTCGATTGTGGGAGTAGATCGATTTTTGATTGATGATGGTGCTGGTGATGTGGGTGGTATCAGTGTTAAGGGTCGTTCAACCTTGCTGTTAAGCAACAGCAGAGTTGAATACAATGACGGCATCACTGGTGGTGGGATCAGGGTTTCTGGTGCGACCGCTCAGGGCATTGTTTCAGATTCTTTAATTAATAACAATGATGGCAGCGATGGCGCGGGTGTGTACTGTGATACAGGTGCCAACATAAGCATAAGCGGCGCATCTAGGATTGCGAATAATGACGCTGGTTTGGGCAATGGTGGTGGTGTTTTTGCCACTTCTGGCTGTACAGTTAACAGCTCTGCCAGTTCAATGTTTCCTACAGGAGCACAGCTTCAATATGGCATTATTGGTAATTTAGCAGGTGCTGGTGCTGGTATTTACCTGAGTGGAGGAGCCACCATGTTGTTACAGGGTGATGCTGAGGGGCCAGCCAATGTACTGGTTAATCATGCCACTAGACTGGAAAATATAGGTGGTGGCGGGGTATATGTTGATGGTATTGGTACTTCTTTTGTTGCCATCAATGCTCGCATAGATGGCAATTCAGCCAACGATGTTGGTGCTGGTTTTGTGGTGACCAATCAGGCTAAATTTGAAATGTACCGATTAAATGGCCCATGCTGGGATAACAGTGCTTGTTCAAGCTTGTCAGAAAATTACATTAGATTTGAGGGCGGTTTTGCTGCAGCCGGTAGAGCCAGTAATGGTGCGGTGGTGAAAATCTCGCAAACGACTGTAGCTGAAAATAAGGCTGATGATGATGTGTTGTTCAGGGTGGATCGCGCCGCTTATTTACGATTAGAGGGTAATTTGATTTATAACAATGTCAATTTCTCTGAACTTGTACCACCGAGTTTGATTGGTTTGAGTGGAGAGGCAGCCAATGGTGGCAATGTTGACTTTTTCTACAATACGTTGTCAAACAATATATCTCAAGCTGTTTTTACTTTAGCTGTCGAGGCACAACATCATTTGAATATTTTTAATTCTATTGTCTATAACTTAGGTGTGGTTATGAATCAACGAGGGGTCTTCAATAACATAATTCAAGCCGATTGTACGGTGGTTCAAGAAACTGCCACCATCACAGGTAATGTCGGTTTTTTATCGACAGCCAATCCTCTGTTTGTCGATGCGTTGAACAATGATTTTAGTTTACAAGGTGAGTCTGTTGCCGTTGATATGTGTGATGAATCATTATTTGTGGGCGCCAATTATGCAGACATTAATGGTCAGCCTAGGGGATATGACAGTATATCAGTGCCAGATTACTTTGGCAGTTATGATGCAGGGGCGCATGAATTAATTGGAGATTTGATTTTCCGAGGGGACTTCGAATGACTGGATAGAAGCGACTGAGGGATTTATTTAACTTGGAACGTTAAAAGGTTGAATGGTGTGGTTGTTTCACCATTGGATTAAAATGTATTGCAGTCATTGAACTTCAGTTTTTAGTTCAAGTGATTTGGTATTGATTTATTGAGGGTGTAAAAAAAACCTGGATCTGTTGTGATCCAGGTTTTTCAATGTTCAATTAATGGCTGTTTTATTATTGGATACTGAATTGAAACCCAGAAGCTATTTGTTGCACCGGAGCCATTAAGCTTTGATTTTTTAAATTAAGATCTGTCACGATAAAGGGAGCTGATAACCCTGATTCATTGATCAAATCTTGTGGTAATTTAAAGTTCAAAGTGTTTTTGCCTGGTTTTAACCAATCTGCCGTCATTAACATGGCTATGGGTTTTGGATTGCCTGCTTTGTCATGCCCTATCAATAATCCACTGGCTTCATAGCGTGAAGCCATTTTGTTGTCTATTCCCAACATGATTTCATCGGTATTTAGTTTTAATTGGCCATTGAATTGTGCTGTGGGTACAGACACCGCAAAAGCCGATGACACATCTCGTAGGATGGTTTGACCAGCTGAATCACTTTTGGCTATGGTATGTACTTCCCATAAGCCATTGTTCATCGATTTAAACGGTAGCTTGGGTAAATGAGCTTCCATTTGGCCTGATTTATTTTGCGCGAATTTTAATGGTGCATATTTTTCACCATTGGGCTGACTGATGTACCCTTCTATGGAGACTGGCAATTGTGTTTTTTCTTGCAACAGTTCGGCTTTGACTGTGAACATTTCACCAGCTTGGTACAATTGCTTGGCTGTGGACATAGTCAAACGATAAGGGCTCTCTGGTTCTAAAACATGAATCACAAAGTGACTGTCTTGAGAGCTCTTGCTTTGACTCATTTGTTGATGATTAAGCTTTAAGCGCAGTGTACCGGGTTGGTGATTAATTTTAATCGCCACGGTACTTTCTGGAACTGCCATACCTAATTTGTTTAATTGTTCACCGGTGGCCATCACTTCTTTTGATACAGGCAGATTGTCTTGAGTCAATTCGACTTGGTTGCCATCGAAGTTCACTTTTTCAGTCAATGAACTGAGCCTAATGACTGCGGATTTAGATGCCACTGGAATATTAATTCCCATGGCTAACTCTGCGCCGTTAACATCCATATAAAATGATTTAGACTCCGCTACAAAGCCTTTGTTTTCGGCTGGCTTAATCTCATCGCCAATAAGATTGGCGTTGTATTGGACGACCTGATTTTGCCATTGGTTGGCAGTCATGGCATTTTTTTGTTGCAAGCTATGAAGGGTTTTCAACGTTGGTGTGGTTAACCAATTGATGCTTGTTTCCGCCAAACCAAATTGACTGACAGTCAACAGGCTGGCTAAGATGATTGTTTGGTTTATTGTGTATTTTTTCATTTGGTTTCTCCTTGGGCTCAAAGGTCATTTCTTAGAATAGTATCCAGGTTGAAGCATTTTCTGCGACTCTGGTTATGGCTTAAGGGCTCACGACCCGAGGTGCGAGCGGTGTCACGGAACCATGTCGTGCCAGCTCCTTCTTGAGAGCTGCATTCTAAGAAACCATCAGAACAATTGTTCAGCCAAGCTTGGGTGATTTCTAATCCCAAGTTTAAACCATAGCCACCACAATATGAGTCACCATCAAATATTGAGGTTTCTACATCAGTACCTACAACATTATAAAATGATTTTGGTAAACTGGGACGGCCTGAAGTACCCAATAAATAGTTGTTGTTGTAATAATCCATCCATGAAGTTTGTTGCATCCTCACTGCATCACTTTTGTAACCCAGTAACCAACCTAAGGCTGATTCAAATACATTGCCTTGCATCACCGCATTGGCCAAGGGGGTACCTTTAGATGATGGCGCCAGAGCATTGACCCATCGAATTTTACTGATGATGTTAGGGTAGCGACTGTCATAAGTGGGGTTTGACATAATCCAACGGATGACATTTCCACCATTAGAATGGGTAATGACGACTAAGTCAGTGATGTTTTTGCTGCTGATGAAACTGCTTAATTGACCGGCCAAGCAGCCTGCAGCACGGGAATCCCACATGTATTTTTCAAAGTCGCAATTAATTACCACATAGTTATTTTGATTGGGTAAACCTTGACGAATTGAGTTGATATTGTCCCATTGCCAGTAATCACTGGCGGCGTTGGTTTGGTTGCCGGTGCCATGGACAAAAGCGACGCCGGTGTTGGCTAAGGTGCCGAAAGACAGCACAGTCAAAGCCATCATAAACATGATGCGATGTTTCATATTCTCTCCTCTTTGTATTATTAATTATTATTTAACTCAGTTAAACTGAGTCAGTTTAAATATTTAGCACAATACGCTGAAAATTTCAAACGATTGTTTGAATATTGAATGGCTTGAAAAGTATTTGTAAAGGTTTAAAAGGTCAGCTGCTGTTGAGTCAGTTGCGCCATTTGTGGTCTGTCTTTTTAACCAGCAGTGTCTGGTGAGGTGTGTGAAAGGGTGTGAAATATCCAGTTATTTTAGCAACAAAGCCACCGCCAACCACTCATTATCATGGGATAAACTGATTTCATGCGGCAGCACTTTTTGTTCGTTTGAAACTAAAATAGGGGGACCAAGTTTGGTGTAGTCCTTTACTTTAAGAGTTGGGCGTTGAATTTGGGCTTTAATACCGTTACTAATCAACAAAGAATCGGCTAAATTTCTCACTTCAGCAGATTGGCTTTTATAGCTGGATATCCCGTTGACTTGTGCCAGTCGTATTTGAACCAATGACATGGGTATATTGTTGATGATTGCTGTGGCATGTACAGCAATGGCAGGGCTAGCGATTTTACCTGTTGAGGGCGTTTGCCACGTCAGCTGTATGTGCAGTGTGGTGTTGTTGTGTTGGACAGAACCATGGAATGGGGTAATGGTGTTATGTTCAGCGAGTTGTTGTAAGCAAGATGGTATGAGTTCAAATTGACAGGGTGAAAACAGCAGTTGGTTGTCAAGTTTTTGACAGGCTTTGTAGCTGGCTTCTTTGACTGCCCATAGACTCCACAAAAGAACATTCTTATCTTTGGCTTGAACCAATTGTTGTTGTTCGTTGTGGGTCATTGTTCGGTGGACGAACTTTTGATTCAAATGTTTTGTAATGTCATGGGTTAAGTCGACAATATCGTTACCTAACATGTTTTATTTAACCGCGTAGTATTGAGATTCCATTTCAACCAAAGTGTCAATCATTTGGGTGGCAACGGCTCTCATGGCTCTTCTGCCTGTTTGTTCACTACTGGCTTCTAACAACTGCATGTTTATGGTGAACTGTTCTGAATTCTTGGGCATTTTGCTGGCCGTAGTTTGTGATTTACCGCGCAAATAAACACATAATAATTGTTTAAGTCCGCTGTCGATATGTAACTTACCCACGCCATAAATGAAGTTTTCTGTATTGATTTTTCCGGTTTTGCTGCGAGTTCCTTCAGGAAATACCATTACATAATGACCTTTGTTTAAGAGGTAACTGGCCTTGTCCATAGTCAGTTTAGAAGCTTTTGTATCAGCTTCAATCAAGATACATTTGCCTAAGAAACAAATCGCTCTATATAGCTTGCTAGCTTTGACATGGCTGGCTTTAGGTAGGTTCCAACACAGGGTTCTGAAGTTCATTAAATATGACCATGGGGTCGAAAAGGCCCACATCAGAATCATTGAATCCAAAAAAGTAAGGTGGTTAGGGCAAATCAATAACCCATTGGGCGAGCTTTGTTTGATTTGTTTAAATTGTTGGCGAATTGCTTTGAGGTTTTGAATGCGATATTTTTTGATGAATTTAAGCCAAAAAATAAGGATTGAAAACAACAGGGGAAATACCAACAAAGAAACCCACTTCTGAACCTGGAGTTGAACGCGATCTTTAAGATTGATATGCATAAGATTGATACGCCAGCGTTTGGTTTAAAATAATAAAAAAAACGCTGGGTAAATCAGCAGAATATAAATAGTTATACTTTGGCATTGATGACTTTTACCGCATCACCAATGGTGCGAATGCTATCAGCTTCGTCATCACTGACTTCGATATCAAATTCATCTTCAAAATCAATCACGATATCGACCAAACGGGCAGAATTGACTGATAAGTCATCTAAGAAGCTGGTTTCATCTGTGGCTGCGGCCAAGGCTTCTTGGTTCTTACAGTAAGGTGATACGATCTCTTTTACTTTTTCAAATACGTCACTCATGTTATTTCCTCGGTTATATTATGTTAATTAAATTTTTTGAATACGACACACGCATTCACATCACCAAAACCAAAACTGGCTTTGGCCAAAACCTGAGCGTCTGATGCTTGGGTTTTTTGTACAATACTGTTGGCATAAGGCATTAAATCAGGGTGTATGTCAGCACAGTTTAATGAGCCATGCACAAATCCTTTATCAAGCTGTAGCACCGATGCCACACACTCTAATCCGCCAGCAGCACCTAAAGCATGGCCAATCATAGATTTGGTTGAGTTGATTAAAGGTAAATCTTGTGGCTCACAATTAAGGGCTTGTTGCCAGTTTTTCACTTCATAAGGATCGGCCATGGTAGCGGTTAAGTGACCATTGATTAAGTCAACTTCTGACGCTTCGATGTCAGCACGTTTCAAGGCTGTTTGGATACAACGTTGCACGCCTACTGGGTTAGGGAAGGTGGTGCTGCCACCATTGCGTTGACCGCCACAATTGACATCGACACCCAATACTTCAGCATAAATGTAGGCGCCTCTGGATTGTGCGCTGCTTAGTGATTCCAACATGAGCATGCCTGCGCCTGAACCTGGTACGAATCCACCAGCAGTGGCACTCATCGGTCGAGAGGCTTGGTCTGGGTTGTCGTTATAAGCTCGGGATAACACACGCATGGCATCAAACCCCGCCCAGCTGTAGATAGACGCACCTTCTGTGCCGCCTACCAAGACCCGTTTGCTGTGACCCATTTGGATGGTGTGGTAACCATTGGCGATGGCTTCTGTTCCTGTGGTACAGGCGCTAGAATTGGTGGTGACTTGACCACCTAAGCCTAAAATGCCGCCAATATTGGCACTGCTGGAACTGGCCATGACTTGTTCGACCATGGTTGAACCGAGCCTTCTGACTTTTCCTGCGTTGGTTAAAGGCACCAACTTTTCACCAATGGTATCTAATCCGCTGATACCCGTACCAATGATGGCCCCGGTATCCCAGTCAACTTCATCACCACGACTGTCTGGTTCTGGTAATTTGGCATCTCGCCAACAATCAATGGCAGCCACTGCACCAAATACCATGGCTTCGTTCATCGCCAACAATGATTCTTCTGAAAGGTATTGTTGTTTGATTTCATTCATGCCTTGCGGAATGCCGCCAACTTGGCAGGCAAACTTGTGCTCGGCCAAATGTGCTTGGTGTCTGATGCCCGAAACACCATTTCTTAAGGCCTGTTCATAAGCGGCCAGGCCGTGACCATTAGGGGCTACTACGCCCATGCCGGTGATGACAACTCTTTCTTTTTGTATATTCATTGTTTGGGTACTCCCATGCCAGAAATGACACAACTGGATACCAGCTCTCCTGCGGCATTGTGCATCTGGACACTGGCTTTTAATTTCATTCTGCGCCAAAACACCTTTTTGGCAGTTATGGTGACTTTTTCACCAGGAAAAACGGGTTTGTTGAATTCAACTTCTGCATCGCTAAATAAGGTCAACCATTGGTCTAACTCATCTCGTTTGACTTGCAGTGACAATAAATACAAGCCATAGGCCACCACTCCGGTTTGGGCCATGGTTTCAAGTAATATCACGCCCGGTGTAACCGGTTTGCCTGGAAAATGGCCTGCATAAAAACTTTCGTCTTGTTTATAAGTATAGCAACCCACAATTTCATCTTCGTGCAATGAGATGATTTCATCGATGAATCTAAAAGGAGCTTGTTGTGGCACCAAATTTAATACCTCTGTAAAGCTTAATGGTTGTTGATTCATCCTAATGTGCCTCCCAATGAATTTTTACTTTCATGAGGATAATCAGTGTACTGAATGTCTTTGAATATACCCGCTTTGGCGTCTTTGATACTGTAGATTTCTTCATCATCGACAAACACTTTGGCAGAACCAATAGCAATCGAGGCGTCTTGTGCCGCCATATGAGAGAATCGTTTGATTTCAATTTCATACCGAACCACTTTGTTGTGAGGTCTGATTTGACCGAAAAATTCAATTTCGCCAGCGCCCAAGGCTCGACCTGCACCTTTGCCGCCACGTATGATGGCGTAAAAACCAATTAATTGCCAAACGGCATCGACACCTAAGCAACCGGGTTGAACAGGGTCTTTGCGAAAATGGCACTGAAAAAACCAGTCATCTAATGAAATGTCTTGTTCAGCAACAATGCGACCACGCTTGCCTTTGTGGGAAATTTCGGTGATTCGATCGAACATTAGCATCGGTGGAGAAGGTAATAAGCCGCAGCCCTCAATCGGTGGGTCTGCCACTAAATCACCCCAAGAATAGGCCAGCAACTCTTGTTTGCTGAATGCTGTTCGGGCTAAAAATTCTTTATAGTTAAGCTGCATTACTTACTCCATTGGATGTTTTTGTGGGTTCATTGACCGAAATTTGCATGCCACCCCAAGTAAGTCCAGCGCCAACCACGACCAGTGTAATGTGATCACCTGTTTTGAATTGGTTCCAGTTTTGAGACAATACGCTGGGTGCCCCGGCGGCGCCACAATTACCAAATTGATCGACATTAAAGAGGTGGTTTTTATCGGCTATTTTTAATTTTTTGCAGACAGATTTCAACATAGTTAAATTGGCCTGATGGCTAATGAAATAGTGTTGTTCTAGGGGCAGTGCTGATTTCTCTGCTAATAATTTAAAGGTTTCTATGGTTTTTTTGATGGCAAATTTTTGTACAGACAGTCCTTCTTGGAAAAAGTGTTGTCCTGTTTTGGTTTGTACCTTTTCCCACGCTTCAGGGTTTGACGTCATGGTGGTGTGGTTAATTTTCATTGCAGCCACGTGTTTCTTTGAGACCACCACTGCAGCCGCGCCATCACCAATTAAAACAGCTGTTCGGCGATCGCTGAAATCAGTTGTGGTGGTCCAGCTTTCAGGAATCACACAAACCACATATTCGGGGATAGCCTCTGCGTGCATGTTATTTAAAAAATGCATATGAGCAGCAAAACTTGAACAAGCCGATGAAATATCTACCGCAAAAGCATTGATTTGACAGGCTTTAGCTATGACACAGGCATTGGCTGGTAAAGAGTAGGTTGGTGAACAAGAGGCGGCCAACACCATACCAACTTGGTCTTTGCTGATGCCTGCGCGCGCGAGTGCCATGGTAATTGCTTTGGCACCCATTTGAGCACTGCTGATTTGTACTTCGGAGTCCCCAATGTTTTTATTGTGGGTGTCTTTAATGTCCTTCAGATCCATCACGGTGTGGCGTTTTTCGATACCAACACGTTCCATAATCCATTGGTTGGTGGTGCCAATGTCTAAGCTTTCAAGGAAAGCATTGTCGATGATGTTTTCTGGGTGATAGTGGCCTGCGCCATGTATATAGAGCATGATTTATTCAGCCTTAGAATGAAGCAATCTGTTCGCCACCATCGGCACGAATTAAAGCACCATTGATCCATTGGGCTTCATCTCTGGATAACAATGAAACCACGTCGGCCACATCTTCTGGTGTGGTCAGGCGTTTGAATGGGTTTTTGAGTTTGGCCACTGATTTCATGCGACCACTGCCGGGTATGGCCTGTAGTGCTTTGGTGTCAGTCACGCCAGCTTGAATAATGTTAGATCTGATGCCTTGAGGTGCGAACTCAACGGCAATTGATCGAGAAACCGATTCCAACGCCACTTTAGCCGCTGAAACCGCGGCGTAACCCCTCCATGCAACCGTGTTGCCTTCACTGGTTAGGCCCAGTACACGCGCATCGTCAGCAAACATCTGAGCAACCGATATTTTTTGGGTCCATGTCAAAAGACTGGTTCCCATGCTGTATATGGTGCGAGCCATGTCCTCGTCTTCTATTAAGTTATCACTGTATTGTGGTGATTCCAGTGGAAACAGTTCGTCGGTATTATTAGCCAATAATTCAGTTACAGCTTGACTCAATGTGTTTTCATCGATGTTCAGTTTTTTCGCTAATTCAGCTACTCCTGGGTTGTTTTCTTTAACAACTGGAGCAATGGGTTTTAGGTTGCCAAATGCAATTGAGTGTAAAAGTACCCGTATTTGGCCCGATTGACCCATTGTTGATTTTAACTCAGTCAATACTTGATCCATGCCATGGTCGCTTAACGCATCAACATTGAAGCTGAGAAACTGCGCGCCATTGGCTTGTATTTTTTCAAATTCTTGGTTTATTTTTTCCATGGCTCCTCGTCTGTCACGATGAACTACACAGATATTCATACCCTGTTGACTGAGTTTTTTTGCACTGGCTAAACCAAAACCACTGGATCCACCAAGTATCAATGCCCAGTGGTTGTTGTTGAAAATATTCACTTGGAACTCCTCTGTATATAATGTCTGAAATAATTGGTAGTTAATATCATGTGTTGAATGCTTTGGTCGCACTTTTTACATTGATGACTGATGTAATGTCGACTCCAATGGTTTTGAAAAACCCTCTGAGTGGGCGATTGGGACCCAATTCCAATATTTGCATTGATTTTAAAAGTGCCATATTGTTTCGCCATTTGACACTGCCACTGATTTGTTTGGCCAAAGCAGTTATTAACTGGTCTTCATCGGCCGGATAAAACCCACCTAAATAATTGGATGCGACTTGTGGTAAATGGGTCGCATTGATATTTGATTTAAATGGTTGAAGGAATGACAAGAAACTGTGTTCAACTGGCTCCATCCATCTTGAGTGAAAAGCTGAACTTACTGTCAATGGAACCGCTCTGAAAGGCAGGTTGCTGTAGTGTTGGCTTAGCGCATCAATAGCAGATGCCATGTTTGACTTCAGACCACTAAGAACGACTTGTTGTATTGAGTTGTCGTTGGCCACATCGACTTGATTCTGGTTAGCGATATCAGTGACTTCTGTAAAAGGTATTTCATCCATGATGATGGCTGTCATGGTGCCATCAGATGCCGCTTGGTTCATCAGCTCACCACGCTTAGTTACCATTTCTAGTGCAGTTTCAAATGAAATAACCCCTGCTGCTGTCAATGCTGAATATTCTCCGAGAGAATGCCCAGCAAATGCTTTGGGTTGAAAGCCAAATTCACTTTTTAAAACTTCATACATCGCAATTTCTGCCACCAATATAGCGGGTTGGGTGTAATTGGTTTGGTTTAACATGTCGATATTTTCATGACAGACTTCATTGATATCAAACGGCAATATTTGATTGGCCATTGCAAACACTTTGGATGCCGCTGGATATTGCTCGATAAAATCTTTTGCCATGCCTAATTTTTGTGCACCTTGTCCTGGGAAAACCACTGCATTGAATTTAGATTTTGTCTCGCTCATAAATATTTTATTTCCTGGTCATTGGTTAATTTAAATGGTTGCAAAACGGATAGGTTTGATTTGATGGTGATGTCATGTTGGACTGATCAGTTTTAAAACAATCTAAAGCCGTGTTTATGCACTTGGGGATTATCATGATTTCGCTATCAATTAGCAACTGATAAATGTCAAAAAAGTACAGCTGTACGCTGAAAGAACGAAAATTTAACGTAATTGATGAAAATTCTTAACCAATAGACATTAGCCATGAAAATGAAACAAACGTTTGAATTTCTTTTATTTTCTTGTTTTTATTCCCAGGATAAGTCTGATTAATGGATGTGTTGAATAATGATAATTCTTGGTGTTCTGTTTGTATTCATGATTTTAGAGAACGTTTGTACGCTAATTGAAAATGTTTGGTAGCGGTGCTTAATTAACCTTAGATTAATTAAGTTTTGACCCACTTTGGAGCATTGTATTTTTTACAGTCATCAGGTTAACAATCTTTATGGTTTATCCTAGACAGCTAAATTGTTATCATGTTACTTATTATAAATGAGTGAATAAGTTATGGGCGGTCTGATTAAATTAGTGATTACCTTGGCAATTATCGGGGCATTGGTTAATTATTTTGTGTTGGGAGAAAAAAGTTATCGAGATAAATTAGTGGATTATACAGTCAGAGAAGTCAACAAAATGTCAGGCAAGATGATAGACCGTGAAACTTTACTCAAAGGTGCCTATAAATCCAGTCGAGGTTTGGTTATCAATTATCAAATGATTGATTATCAACAAGGTTCTTATGACCGTAAAGAAATGAAAGAAATACTCTTGGAAAATCTGAAAAGTAAAAATTGTGGAAAACGTGATATTCAGGAAGTATTGGAACTTGATGTTGCTGTTAATTATGTCTATTTCAATGCCTTCGACAAAAAAATTGCGGAAGTGGTATTGGATAAAAATACTTGTAAAGGATAAACGCCATGAATTGTTCCAGTCCCAGTCTTTTTCTTTTAGTAGTGATTAATGTTTGGAGTCAGTTATGAAGGTTGTTTTGTTGTTTGTAATGGTGGCAGTGATTGGATTTTTCGCTGTCTCATATGTTTATAAGGAAAAACCAGAGAATGCGCTTTGGTTACATGGTACTTGGCAGTTGGCTTATGACCCAGATGGTAATGTCAAAGATTATATGGTGTTTGATTCAGCTGGACAAGTTGCTTTGAAAAGTAACCTCAGAAACGCCTATGCGACGTGTCAATATGCTTCAAAAATAGGACATGTAACCATCAGCTGTATGGTTAAGGGCAAGGAACGAAAAATAGCATTGGAAGTGTCACCAGACAACAATCGATTAACCAATTCATCAGGGGCTTATTACAGTAAAATGTAATGAAATTTAAATTCACTCATAATAACCTTGGTAGGGCCTAAGTCATGATTCAAAATAAACCACCGCATAAAAAATTTGGTCTATTAGTGGCTGTACTTGGATTGGTTATGGCCATCGGTGGTGGGCAAATTATCTCATTGGGTGGATCTTATTATTTCATGGTGATTGGTGGCTTGATCTTGAGCAGTGGTCTATTGATTAATCGTGGGTTCAAATGGGGGGCTTATTTATATTTGCTAACCTTTGTTGTGATGATTGTTTGGTCTATAAAAGAGCTTGGGTTGGAGTCGTCCGAATTAGTGACCCGACTCGGCATGGCGTTTTTTATTTTGGTATATATCTTTGCGTCAAAAATATTTAAAACATTGCGTTAATTTTTTAGCCCTTACTATTTTACTATGACTCTAATACAGTAAAAGTGAGTCCGGAATATTGATTTAAGCGTGTAATTAGCACATCACCCATTAAGGTAGCTGGTGTCCAAAAGCCACCGCCCACCTCATCAGTTACGTCAAAGACCATACATGCCGCCACTTGACCAATGATTTTAGCTGTAGAGCCATATCCTGGATCCATGTCACCAAGTACTTGGGTCATTATCTGCTCACCCTTTTCAGTCGTTCCAACAAATCTGAAATCATAGAAACCTTTTTTTTGATCTTCTTTACTGGGACCTTCGCCGGGTTGAGGCAATACAAATCGAGTCAACAATGCCCTGATCGGTCTGCTGCTGATTCCGGCAAAGAAGGCGCCCAAACCCCAATAAATACTGCGGGCTCTTAATTTACCTTTGATACCATTGCTTGTCATCATGCCTTCATTGTATTTGAATTCATTGCCGTAGGCATGGTTGCTTAAAGCATTGCTTCGGTGCACGATTCGGGTGTTGATAACGGACATGAAAAAGGGCGCTGTCCATTTTTTGAAGGTAGGATCAAATTCAAGCTTAACTTCATGCTGACGGGTCTTATTACCATGGTCGCTAGGGCATAACGAATATGGGTTGGCCATGATTTTCTTTACATCAGGGTCAGTTTTAATTTGTTGGGCAATATTTAAAGCCGTGGCAATGGTGCCACCTGAGGCCGCTCCACGCATGTTTTTAATTCGTAATTTTACTTGATTGCAAGGCGTGCCAAATTGTTTACGGGCTTCGCGTTGCAAGAAATGAACCCCTAGATCAGAAGGGATGGAGTCAAAACCTGTGCAATGGACGATGCGCGCACCGGAGTGCTTTGCGCTCTGTTCATATTTTTTCAGCATTTTACTGATCCAGTGTGCTTCGCCAGTCAGGTCGCAATAATCGGTACCCGTTGCTACACAGGCCTGAATCAAAGGCTCGCCATATAAATCATACGGTCCAACTGTAGATAGCACCACTTTAGTTTGTTGACACATCTGTTTCAGTGCTGACAAATCACTGGCATCAGCTATGATCAACGGAAGTTCTTTGGCCAGTGGTCCTAACCGTTCTTTCAGTGTTTTAAGTTTAGATTCTGAACGTCCTGCCAAAGCCCAAGATAATTTTCCATCAGCGAATTGATCAAGCATATATTCACAGATGAGTTGGCCAACAAAGCTGGTGGCCCCGAAAATAACGATATCATGTGTTTTATTTTTCATGCCATAGAGTTTAATGTATTTTTAATGCAGGTAGCACATTCGGTTAATACCATAGTATGCATTCAGTATTATTCATCAGCCACCAAACCTTTATTGATCGCTCGTTCTCGCCATTTTTTACGGGCATGAAGCTGCATGTCTTGAACCTGGTCTACTTCATCCATGATTTCTAAACCGAGTAAGGTTTCTACCACATCTTCTAGAGTCACTAAGCCAGTTGTATGGCCGTATTCATCTACCACCAATGCAATGTGTTGTCTTTGATTGAGTAACATTTCTAACAAAGTGGGTAAAGGTGTTGAGTCAATCACTGTCAATAATTCTCGTTTTATTTCACTCAGTGGTTTGTTTTCACCTTTGGCTTGTGCCATCAATATATCAGTTTTGAGTACGAAACTAGAAATGTCGTCCATTTCTTCTGAATAAAGCGGAATGCGAGAAAACGGCGAATCAATCATATGTTCAAAGATGGTTTCAACATCCATGCTATCTGGATAGCTAACCATGACGGTTCTGGGGGTCATAATGTCTTTGGCATAAATGACATTAAAGGTAAATAAGTTGTCGATGATTCTAGATTCGTGTTCATTGATGTGTCCAGTACGGTGGCCCAGTCCTGCCATTGCGATGAATTCATCACGTGAAAAATCTTGGTGGTTTTTGTTGCTAGCAATTAACTTGGTTAGTTGTTCTGATAACCAAATAATGGGATAGAGTGCTTTAATCAAAAAAGCCACCAAGTAAGAAACGGGATTGGCTAAGGATTTCCAGTAAACGGCACCAATGGTCTTAGGAATAATTTCAGAAAAGAACAGAATTAATACAGTGATGATGGCAGAGAACAAGCCAATCCAAGCATCACCAAAGACATGAGTGGCTTTGGCACCAGCAACAATGGCACCCACTGTATGTGCTATGGTGTTTAAAGTTAAAATAGCCGCTAAAGAGCGATCAATTTCAACCAAGCGTAAGCGTTTGATTCGCCGGGCTTTCTCAGGTTCGGTTGACTTCAGGTTTTCTATATAAGATGGCGTAATACTCAGTAAAACAGCCTCGGCAATGGAGCACAGAAATGAAAAAAACAGAGCGCCAAATACATACAACAACAGTAAAATCATAAACAGCTAAAATAAAGGTTTTAATATTGATAAATTCTAATCATACACATGACAAAGGTATGTTGGGGATAAATTAATGGGTTAATTAAGTTAATTAACCCATTAATAGTACGCTTTTAAATTGTTTTTTTTATTCAGTTTCAAAATGAGATTTGATGTAACCATTCATCAATTGAATGCCAAATGAAGTGGAGCCAGGTGAGGCTTTAATGGCTGTTGTTTTATCATGCCAAGCCACTCCGGCAATGTCTAAATGAATCCATGGTGTGGTGTCACGAATGAAACTGCCAATAAAGGCTGCACCTGCACTGGCACCCGGTGCGTCAAGACTTGAATTCATTACATCAGCTACATTGTTTTCAATTGCTTTAAAATGATTTTCATTCAATGGTAATTGCCAAAGTTCTTCACCAGTTTGTTGACCCATATTAATAAAATCAGGAATTAAGTCATCGTGGCGAGTAAATACGCCGGCATAATCTTTGCCCAATGCACGACCCACCGACCCGGTTAAAGTTGCTAGGTCAACTAATAAGGCTGGGTTGTAAGTGATGTCACCATAATAAACCCCATCAGCCAAGACCAATCGACCTTCGGCGTCGGTCGAACGAATTTGAATGGTTTTACCGGACATGGAGGTTACTACGTCACCTGGGCGCTGGGCAGCAGATCCTGGCATGTTTTCTGCCAAGGCTGCGATACCAACTGCGTTGACTTTGGCTTGTCTGCCAGCCAAGGCATAAATAGTGCCAATACTACTGGCGGCGCCAGACATGTCAAATTTCATGTTCCACATATTGGGTGGGTTTTTCAAACTGATACCACCGGTATCAAAAGTGATGCCTTTGCCAACCAGTACCACCGGTGCGTCTTCTGGCTGACCTGCCATGTATTCGACTACCATAAGGCGGGGCTGACGTTGGCTGCCACGACCGACACCATATAGGGCTCCCATGCCTTGTTTAAGCATGTCTTTTTCGTCAAAAACACGTATTTTAATGTTTTTCATGCCTTTGAAATGAGCTTGCCATTGGGCAACAAAGCTTTCAGGGTAAATCACGTTGGCCGGTTCATTTGAGATGTTTCGAGTAATCCAAATGGCATTAGCCAGTGGGTCTAATTCATGCTGATAGTATTTTTCAACAGCGGTGACTTCAGCATCAATTAAGGTGACCTTGGCTTGACTTTTATGACGCTCTGCAAGGGTGTAATACTTGTCAAAATAGTAACTGCCTAATTTTACGCCGTAAGCGAGGTTGGCGACCGCTTGGGTTTTCTGAACATGCTGGTCTAAATCAAATACCAAGGCCGGAGTTGTCTTAAAAGTTTTGACGGCTACTTGTAAAGCATTGCCACCTATTTCTTGCCATTGTAACGCTGTGTTGGTATCCGTTTTTTGTCCTAAGCCCACCAATAAAATTTGATCAAAGCCAGTACCAATTGGACCGGTAATCACTTGGGTTTGCATTATCTTGGCTTCAAATGCGGTGGCTTTAATGGCGTGGGAAAGGCCCCCTTGACTCATCGCGTCTAGGCTGGTGCCATAGTCTCCCAGTGCATCATTTTCAAATACGCCCAGTACCAGATTGCCTTCAGTAGGCAAAGTATTAGAAAATTCAATTTGTGTGGGTTCAGAGGTTGTATCAGCTGCCACTGCAAAGGCCGTTATCAGCAAGCTTAAGCTGACCAGGATTAATGAATGATTTTTCATAAAGATTTTAATTTCTCAGTTGGGTGGTTAAATAAAACAGTACTGAATGAGCCAGTACATGCTCTATATGTTATCAATTTTAATGTGAAAAAGGTCGGAATATGAACAAACTATAAATATTTTATAATCGAATTTTAAGCCAATTTAGCCAAGTTGTATTTAATTGATAGCTACAATACATCCTATCTCTCTGAAAGGGCATGGCATAAAACCGTTATTCATCAATCTCTATAGACTGGATCTGCTTCAATGCATGATTGATTTGTTGTTGTTCATCAGCTGTGATGGCTTTATATCCCCTGAGGTAAGGCCAGCCATAAGCCCAACGAAATCGAGTGGGCCAATAGGGTGAACCACCGACCCTGACGCCAGCCAACATCAGGTTAGCTATGACGGGTTCACCGACTTGAAACACACATTGCTTAAGTGCGTAATCGGCTTGTTTGCGTTGTTCCGAAGTGCCGCCTTGCCAATAAGCCAAGTCATGTTGGTAACAACATTGCTGCCACAATTTCTTTTCAGTTAAGGTGCCATCAGGAAATGCGCTACAACCATCTGATCTGAACGGCTTGAGTTTAGCTGCTGAAGCAGATTGCAGCATGAGTAATAAACTGAAAGTTACGATTGTTTTCATGGGTTTGGGTTCACGTTTTGAATGATAAATATATCTGACACCACTTGAAACAGCAAGAGGATGTGCATCTTCGTGCTATTTATTTATGGTTGGTATGGGTTTCTTAGTCAGTATTCAATATCAAGTTTTAGACATGCTGTTGTATTAATTGTGTAGTCAATACTGTCATCGGATAAAGCCGAGGGTGTGGTTCATATGAAACATGTTGGTATTGATTCAGTTCATCGGACAACACCGATCGGCTCGAATTTGCTCGCAATGCTTCTAAAATAGCTAACAATTGGTTTAAAATCGCTAATCTAATACACTTAACGCACAATCTACTGTATATTGCGCGAACTTTTAACTGTCTCTTGTTTAACAGGAAATCACATGAAATTTGCATCATTGGGATTAGACCCCAGAATTCTACAAGCCATTGAGAAATGTGGTTACCAAGAAATGACACCCGTACAAGAACAGGCAATGGTTCCAGCCAGGCGTGGTAAAGACCTATTGGTTAATGCACAAACGGGTACTGGAAAAACCGCTGCTTTCGCTTTGCCCGTATTACAACAAATGTTGGATAAACCCAAAGAGGTTTTGGTTGGCAGAGCGCGAACATTGATTCTAACGCCAACACGAGAATTGGCAGAACAATTAGCGGAAACCATTGGTGCTTATGCAGAATTTCTACCGACCAAAATCACCGCCATTTACGGTGGTGTCAAGATGGGCGGGCAGGCCAATCAACTGAAAGCAGGTGTGGATATTTTAATTGCTACGCCAGGCCGGTTATTGGAGCATGTTGAAATGGAACACATCAGCTTGGTTGATGTTGAATTTGTAGTATTGGATGAAGCCGATCGCATGTTGGACATGGGTTTTATCAAAGACGCGCAAAAGTTGATTGCTCAAACGGCCAATAATCATCAAACCCTGTTGTTTTCTGCAACCACCACATCAGCGATGAATGAGCTGGCACATAAAGTGTTAAAAAGTCACGAAGAGATCAGAGTGAGCAAAGCCAATTTGACTGCTGAAACAGTAGAGCATGTGGTTTATCCAGTTAATGAGTCAAGGAAAATGGATTTGTTTTTGACTTTGTTAGAAGAGCACAATTGGTACCAAATCCTGGTTTTTACCAGTACCCGAAAACAAGCCGATCACTTATTGGTTCGATTAAAAAAAGCAGGGATTCCTTCAGCTATTTGCCATGGAGAAATTGGACAAGGATCGCGTCGTCGTGCTTTGGCAGACTTTAAATCAGCCAAGATTCAAGTGTTGATTGCTACCGAGGTGGCCGCGAGAGGATTGGATATAGTGGGTTTAGATTATGTGTTGAATTATAACTTACCTTATTTACCTGAAGATTATGTACATCGCATTGGTCGGACAGGACGGGCTGGACATTCAGGACATGCGATTTCATTTGTTTGTCCGGAAGAGGCTCATACCTTAGATCGCATTGAGAGAGTTATTGGTGGTGAAGTTAAACGTGTCCACAAAAAGGGCTTTGAAACCGTTGAGCGTGAAAAGCCCAGAAGAAAACCAGTGGTTGTGAACAAAAAGAAACGGGTACAAAAACCCAGTCACAGCGCAGACACCAAGAAAAGTCGGGCCAATCATGGGCAACCCACCAAAGCCAAGCGCAAAGTTAAAAAAATCACGGCCAGAGCCGGTGGTAAAAATGCCAGAAAGGGCAAGCGAAATTAATCCAAAGGGCTACTCAGTAAAGTCATTGGCGTAAATTAAGTCGTCCAGTACATTGATATAAACCTGTGCTGGGGTGTAATTACCTTGTTGGTCGGTGGCCCAATAACTGAATTGATCTAGGCCGATATAGTCATAATCTGAAACATAAGTGACGGTCTCATCAGGGTTAAGATAAACCTGCCCATGTTTGGGTTGGACGATGCCATCTATGGTGAGTACATCACCATCTGGGTCGGTATCATTGTTTAATAAATTCATAATAAAGCGGCGTTCACTACTGACTTCGAAGTGGTCATTTTGTGGGCTGGGAGGCAAGCTGTTTAAATCAATAATGCCAACTTGAAAGGCGTCGCCCCAAGCGCTGAATGGATCGCCTAAAAAATTATCTACAGCTGGTCCTAACCGTGTTTTTAATCCCAACTTATGTATGGTCCCAGTTGACCGGTCGGTGAAATATTCTTCGACCACTGCATAGGGTACACCCGCTGTTGTGCGGTAATAGCCATCTTCTTCCAATGTAGCAATCATATCAAAAACAGGTACACCTATGACATCGGTTCCGGCTGGGATGGGGCTGGTGCCTATACTGTCAAGTTTTTCACCCAACCAATACAAGCCTGATCCAGCAGTGGTGGCTGGTGAGAGGTATTCGTAAACGCCTTGATTGATTGTGATGTCAAATTGATCAGGCGTTAATTCTGCTGCTGTTAAGACTTGGTCAATGGCAGGGTCGTAAAACTCCATAGGTAGGGGCACATTGCTGTAGGTGGTATCAATTAATACGTATTGATTGGTTTCAGGAGGAGGTGCTGGATCGGTGTAATTTTTACTTAAGACAACCCCAATTGGCATGTTTTCGATGTGGGCACCATTAATCACCATATCGCTGGTATTGGTGCCAAATTCTATACCGAATTCAGGAGACCTAAAGGGTTCGGGCGTACTGCCAATGATATCGAAATCCTCAAGTACATAGTGTGAAGTATATTCCATCGCAGAGCCAGCACGGACTTCCCAAGCGGTAAAATCTTTAAAGTGGCTGTGAATGTCATGTTCTTGATTAGGATTGGCTTTGATCACATATAATCCGACGGTAGAAGCAAAGCTCTCATTGCCTTCAAAGGACAGAATTGGCGCATCATCAACCGTGGAAAGGCTGCCTCTACGTAATGCTTCAGGCAGCATAAAAACATCTCCTGGAAATGACAACATGCCACTGCCACGATGTAAATAGACAAAACCATGGTTAACACTGGCTGCAACATTGTTGACACTTCTGACCATGCGGCCCTGAAACCAAAAGCCATCACCGGTTCTACCTATGTCGAATAATTCACGGTCATTGCCGTTTTTTGGGTTGAAGGCACTGTTGCCTTCGGCCTTGATCGCTAAGTTGTTTGTCCATGAACCCACTTCATTACCCGTTTCTGCGACAAAGCCGGCTCCAAAGGTATCGAAAGAAACGTTGTTGTGAAAGAAAGCATGGCTGTCATGGTGTACATAGCCCCAACCGGGTGAACCCATCACTGCGTTACCAATGGCTATAACGGGTGGGTTTGTGATGCCTTTGCGATGTAAGTGGAATGCATACCTGCCTCGCACGTTACTGGTGGGGGTGATGGTATCAAAATCATCCGCTTCAAGCGTTAAAAAAGATTTGTCAGTCCGGCCCAGTTGCCAAAAAGATGCATAACGAACATCAACCATTGCATTGTGCATGAACATCACATGCCCACGACGGTGGGTGGCTGCTGATTCAGGGTCTTGAGTTGCAATGGTGATGTTGCGGCTCATATTGGCTACAGAAGTTTTCAAGTCATTTCTGGGTGTAAAGTGGTCATACACCAAGGTTTCATTGAGCGTCACTACATTGTCGGCTATTGAGTTAATGGTTAAAATTTCATCTTGGGTCCCATGGTACCTGACTGCCAGAATGTTGTTGTCCCATTTCCAACCTGAATATTTGGTACCTGCCAATACCAGGGTATCCCCAACCTGCCAATTAAGGGGTGCAGTCTGTAGAGTTATTTGGTTCTGACCTGCCAAAGGATCTTCACTGACTTTTAGGTGGGTCGTTTTCTTTGTACCATGAATTTGCACTGGGCCACGGGCTAATAGCCCTCGGCTCATCAAGGCAGGGTCTTTATTCACATCAATGTCGCCAGTGTCACGAATAAGTATATCTACATTGACAGCCGATTGAATGGGGTTGTTTTCAGTGCCAATTATGAGGCGACCGGTAGATTCAATAATCAATGTTTCAACAATCATTTGACTGGTTTGGGTGGTTGAAAATTTTAAGCCGCCATCAACCCTGACTGCTGCCAAAGTGACCTCACTGATCTGGTCGTAAACGACATCAACACCCTCAGGAATAAGCACCCATGCTTCGTCATCAGGGATGATTCCACCAGACCACGTATTGGGATCAAACCATTGACCATTCATTGTGGCTGTATGGGTGATGTCTTCATTGTCTATCAATCCATGTATAGCATTGACGTGGTTTGTTGCTAAAACAGGCGTAAGAAACATGTTTAGAAACAACAATAAAAATAGATTTTTATTCATAGCAATATCCTCTGGTGATAGATGATAAATAAGTTGTTGGTTTAAGTTTGTGATTTTGATTGCAAATTATCAACTTATTTGAACATAAACTGGCATGAATCGGTAAAAGCGCTTCTAACCCTAATTTAAATGGCCTTTAAATTTTGTAAAGAATAATCATATTCACTGGGTCGTTTAAGTAAAATGGCGTAGCAGATGAAACTTGAGAATCAGAGTGAGGTCAGCTGTTGCTGGGTATGAGTTGTTGTGCCACGTAATGTCCACCATTGACACCAGATTTTGTAACCAACTCGGTACAGACCGCGGCGATGTCTTTGGGGGCCGCCAATTGGCCGTTTTTATGTAAATCATTCCACATGCCGACCATCGGAAAGTTTTCTTCCGATTGAGAACGAATTTCATTTTGCATGTCGGTGTTCATCACGCCTGGATTGATAACCATACATTTAAAAGGGTGGGATGCTGATTTTTGTTCTTCGGCGATGGTGTTTATCAATCGTTCAAAGAACGCTTTACTGGCGGAATACATAGCCAGACCGGGGATGGCTCTGCGCGCAGCTCCGGATGATATGTAGGCGAGGGATTTCGTGATTGGACTGTTTTCAAATGCTTTTAAAAAAGCTTGTATCAACAGTATTGTGCTGTCAATATTAACAGCTAAATGGGTGCTGATTTGATGGTTACTCGCCAATGAAAGTGAGCCAAATGGTGCCAAGACAGCTGTGTTTATTAACAAATTGACACTTTGGTATGTTTGCTTTGAATGTGTTTGGAACGTGGTGTCAAACACCGTTTTTGCTTGGCTGGGAATTCCAAAGTCACAATCAATGTGTAAAGGCAGTTCTCCTGTTCTTGAAAACTCATAGACTGTATGGTTGTTTGTTTGAAAAGATTCAACCATGGCAGCTCCCAGGCCTTTTGAACCACCTGCGATAAAGGTTAAATGTGTCATGCTGAATTAAGTAGAGTGGATTGTGTTCATAGTAATGAATGCCGTAATAATTTTCAAATAAATAGATGAAGATTGTATTTTTTAGACAATGCTTAATAAATGATTTAGAATTATTGAATCTATTCAAACCGCGAGACCCTTATGTCGCAACAAGAAAAAGCATTGGATCAATTGGATCCGCAGGTGTATCAATTATTTGACCAATATGTCCACAGTCAAATCAGTCGACGTCAGTTTTTACAAAAAGTGGGTAAATATGCGATTGCTGGATTGACCGCACAGGGTATTTTAGCCTTGTTGGCGCCAAACTATGCCCATGCAATACAAATTCCGGTGTCAGATTCTCGCGTGTCAGTCGAGATGGTGCAATATAAATCTGCCAAAAGTAACACGCAAATCACCGCACAGTTAAGTACCCCAGTCGGTACGGATGAGCGGTTTCCTGGTGTAGTTGTGGTGCATGAAAATCGAGGTTTGAACCCTTATGTGGCCGACGTTGGCCGACGGGCCAGTGTTGATGGTTTTATGGCTATTGCGCCAGATGCATTAAGTCCGTTAGGTGGGTACCCAGGTAATGACGATGAGGGCCGTAAAATGCAGAGAACCCGTGACCGTGAGGACATGTTAAACGAATTTATAGCGGCTTATGATTACCTGTATAACCATCCCAGGTGTAATGGTTGTATTGGGGTGGTTGGTTTTTGTTTTGGTGGATGGGTTGCTAATATGATGGCCACGCGAATACCTGGTCTAAAAGGTGCGGTACCTTTTTATGGCACCCAACCAACTGCAGAAGAAACGGCTTTAATTCAGGCGCCGTTGTTAGTCCAGTATGGAGATGATGATGAAAGGGTGAATGCCGGTTGGCCAGATTATGAGAAAGCCTTAAAGCAACATGGCAAAGAATTCCAAGTTTACTTTTATGAAAACAGTAAACATGGGTTTCATAATGATTCAACCCCACGATTCAATCCTGAAACGGCGGCTTTGGCTTGGCAACGAACCATTGAATTCTTTAAGAAAAATTTGGTTCACAGTTAAAGGTCAGTGACCCAAGGCATTAAAACATACGCAATTCAACTGATATACAAGTGCGGTATCTAGTTTCTACAATGAAACAATACAGATTGAGGTGCCCATGGAAAATGAATTGTTTGAAGTTAAGTTTGCCCTAGATACATTTTACTTTTTGGTCTCCGGGGCTTTTGTGATGTGGATGGCTGCTGGTTTTAGTATGCTAGAAGCCGGTTTAGTCAGGTCAAAGAACACCACTGAAATATTGACTAAAAACATTTCTTTGTTTGCGGTTTCATGTACGCTTTATTTAATGCTGGGTTATGCGATTATGTATCCAGATTTGGGTGATCTGTTACTTGTTGGAATCACTGGTGATGGTGTTGCTGACAATAAGACCTATGCACCATCGGCAGATTTTTTCTTTCAAGTGGTGTTTGTTGCAACGGCCATGTCCATCGTTTCTGGGGCTGTAGCAGAAAGAATGAAATTAATGGCATTTTTGGCCTTCGCAGTAGTGATGACAGGATTTATTTATCCAATGGAGGGATATTGGACATGGGGTGGAGGGCAGGTTTTCGGTCTATATTCTTTAGCGGATTTGGGTTTTTCTGATTTTGCAGGCGCTGGTATTGTACACATGGCTGGTGCGGCGGCGGCATTGAGCGGTGTTATTTTCTTAGGTCCGAGGCACGGAAAATATGACAACAAGGGAAAAGCCAGGGCTATTCCAGGAGCCAACCTACCCATGGCAACCCTGGGTACTTTTATATTATGGATGGGCTGGTTTGGCTTTAATGGCGGCTCGGTACTGGCCACATCTTCAGTTGAGAAAGCCAATTTGGTGGCTGTGGTTTTTGTTAACACCAATGCAGCCGCGGCCGGTGGTCTTATTGCGGCATTAGTCACCGCTAAAATCTTGTTTGGAAAAGCTGACTTGACCATGATTCTTAACGGAGCTTTGGCTGGTCTGGTAACGATCACAGCTGAAGCAACCACACCAACACCCGCAGTGGCTTGTTTGTTCGGTGCCATGGGTGGTGTCTTGGTGGTATTCTCTGTGGTATTTTTAGATAAACTGCGATTGGATGATCCTGTTGGTGCCATCTCAGTTCATGGCGTGGTTGGTTTACTTGGCTTGCTATTGGTTCCCATTACCAACACGGAGGTGACATTGAGTGGTCAAATAGTGGGTGCTTTGACTATTTTTATTTGGGTATTTAGCAGCAGTTCATTGGTCTGGTGGCTGTTGAAAAAAAGCATGGGGATACGAGTATCTGCTGAAGAAGAGTATGAAGGGGTTGATTTGTCAGAATGCGGTATGGAGGCTTACCCAGAGTTTACCAATCATTAAATCATCTCCCTAGCTAAAGATTTCTTGGAGTCGCTTAAATACTTTTTTATTCGACAACAAGCTCATGTGAGAGACGTTTTCAAAGGTGATTTTATTTTTTGCTTTGAACAGCACTTCACGTTCAGGGTGTTTGTGTCCGCCTAGCGCTGAATCAACACTGACCAAACCGTCACCAATCCATTTTAAGTGCAGATGATGGGCATCGCCCATACCAAGGTCTTTGGTGCTGGCTGCTATGGCATAACAGTCTACATGAGAAGGGAGTTGGATGGTTTGATGGTCTTTGGTTACGGTACCATGGCGTAAGTTTTTTATGCCATGACTGCGTATTTTAACCAGTTTGGTCAATGGTGCGCTGTAAGGATTGATGCTGATGATGTAATCAATTAAATTTCCGGTTTTTTCTAACACAGCACCTTGGTGTGGTGTACCTAAAAATACGGCTTTACTTATTTTTTCAAGCCATGGATGGCTGCACTCATCTGCCACATGCATGGCACTTCGCATGACTAATCCGCCCATCGAATGACACAGTACATTGCAGAATTTTTCTGGTGGCAGTGCACTAAAAAATTGCTCTAACATGTGGGCTAATTTTAAACCGTTTTGATACACCGCCAAGCCACTGTTGTAGCGTAGATAGATGGGTATCATGTTATTTGACTTTTGTAATTCAATGCCATGGTCATGTCCATGACGTTTCCACAACTGGTCATTCATACACAAACCATGAATGAGTATTAAAGGCTGGCCTTCTTGCTCGCAGCACATTTGAGCCACTTGTTTAGGAGACATTGCTGTTCCTTGATAATGCCAAGTCATATCTAAGGCCAAGGGGTTGTTTGATGCCGTTAAATGATCTCCCAAAACACCATTTATCATCGCAAGCCATTGCTGGCGTTGTTTACTGTTCTCAAATCGAGGTAAGGTTGGGCTGAATTTTGACAAGGCAAAATCTATGCCCTTAATACTTAACTGAGTGGTGTTTCTTATGGTTTGATAAATGAATCGGGTTAAGCCAGTGGTTTGATTTAAGTCACCTAGGTTTAACAGTCCTCCAAGGCTCAGTATCCTTTGGTGCATTGATTCCACCAAATCCACCAGTCCAACTATACCCTCTTCAGCCAGTTGGTTAATGCCTTTTAAATCACTTTGAATTCGGTTGGTTTTGATTGGCTGGCTCTGTTGTAAATGGCCATCATACATGGTTTTGATTCAGATTTAATCATTTATCCATCGATTAGGAAATGATGGGTATGATGGCATGCATTTCTATCAGTTGTCTAAAGACTTTATCATCAATGTAATTGAAGTCAGGTTGATTGCAGATGTGTTCTGCCAATTCAATATGGGTTTCAAAAACTTCCCCATTAACATATAAGGTGGCCTGTGTTGGGGAATTGACATGATAAGTCAGCACTGCAAAGGTGTTTTTTTGCCAGCGGGTTGATTCGGGTTTTTGAGGCATGGCCACTTCAAGTTCATCAAACTCCTCCCAAAGTCGATAACCCGTAACAAATCGACCGAAATATTCTGCCAACTGTTGGTCATCTGCTTGACCCAGTGATTGTAACTGTTGTCTTAAGAAATTGATTTCATGTTGGCCAATAGAGGCATCGCTGTGGTTGCTGATGACATGGTCTTTGAATCGGTCATTGGCGGGAATTTGCTGGGTTATATATTCGGTGACAGCCATCAATAATTCAGCTTTAGATGGGGCGCGCAATCCAATCGAGCAGGTTACACAATCATCTGATGTTGAAATACCGTGGTGAGGGATTTCTGGTGGAATATATAAAATATCACCCGGCTTTAACTCGAAAGTATTTTGGGCTTTATAGTCATTGATTACCGCTAACTCACTGTCTTCAACCAAAGTGCATTCAGCCAATGGTTGGTTATCATAAGACCATTTTCTGGTGCCTTTGACTTGTACTAGAAATACATCGTAGTGATCTGTATGGGCACCAACAGATGCATCTTTAGGGGCAAATGACATCATCAAGTCATCAAAGCGCCAAGATTTAATGAAAGGAAACCCATCCATTAATTGCATAGCCGGTGGATGCCATTTTTCAATGTCAGAAACCAGTAAAGTAGGTTTTTGTTGGGTTAATTCTTCCCAAGCATCAGGTTCGTCATAGATGGCTTGATAATGAATGTCATCTTCACTATAGACAATTCGAGATTGAACACCCTCTTGATTAGCCAACTCAAATAAACGTTCAATACTGGGTAAACAGCTTAAATCTACTGAGGTGTTGGTGAATAAATAGGGCATACACTGCCAATGAGTTTTAAAAAACTCATTGGCAGTGATGCTTTGTCCATCAAAAACGTTTGGCTTGATCTTTGGCATTGCCGAGGTAATTGGCTGGTGTCATTTTCAATAAACGAGTTTTGGCATCATCTGGAATGTCTAAACCTTGGATGAATTGTTGCATTTGTTGTTGGTTAACTTTTTGACCGCGGGTTAATTCTTTGAGTTTTTCATACGGGTTTTCAATACCGTATCGACGCATCACTGTTTGAATCGGTTCAGCCAACAGTTCCCAATTGTTATCCAAGTCTTGGCTCAGTATTTTTTCATTAATGGCCAATTTACTTAAACCTTTTTTCAATGACGCCCATGCAATGGCACAATGCCCAAATGCAGCACCTAATGCTCGTAAAACAGTTGAATCTGTTAAATCGCGTTGCCATCTAGAGACAGGTAACTTTTCTGCCAAATGATTTAAAGTTGCATTTGAAAGTCCTAAGTTGCCTTCTGCATTTTCAAAGTCAATTGGATTGACTTTGTGTGGCATAGTGGAAGAACCAATTTCACCAGCCACTGTTTTTTGGGTGAAATAACCAGTTGAGATGTAGCCCCATATATCGCGAGCCAAGTCCAATTGGATGGTGTTCAGTCGAATCATGTTGTGACATAGCTCGGCGATAAAGTCATGTGGTTCAATTTGAGTTGTAAATGGGTGGAAGGTCAGCCCCAACTCGGAAATAAAGTCTTCAGAAATCTGCGGCCAATCCAGCTCAGGGTATGCGCTGTAATGGGCGTTGAAATTGCCAACAGCACCATTTAATTTGCCAAATAAAGTGATGTGACTTAATTGGTTTAATTGGTATTTTAAGCGATAGACTACGTTCGCCATTTCTTTACCCATAGTTGTGGGAGATGCGGGTTGTCCATGTGTCTTTGCCATCATCGGTATGTCTGCATAGGCCATGGCCATATCAGACAATTGATTGATGATGCCTTGAATGGTCGGTATAAAAACATGGTCCCTGGCTTCTTTTAGGATTAGGGCATAACTTAGGTTGTTGATGTCTTCAGAGGTGCATGCAAAGTGTACAAATTCTTTGATTTGACTAAGTACAGGATGTGCTTCTAATTGTTTTTTGATGTAATACTCAACAGCTTTGACATCATGGTTGGTTGTGGCTTCAATGTCCTTAACCTTTTGAGCTTCAGCTGGCGTAAAGTTATCATAAATTGCCATGATCCAATCAATGTCTTTTTCGCTGAGTTGATTAACTTCTTCAATGCCTTTAGTTTGGCTGAGGTGTATCAACCATTTACATTCAACCAATAAACGGTTTTTGATAAGACCGTATTCGCTGAAGATGTGACCAAATTGTTTGGTCTTACTGTGGTATCTACCATCGACTGAAGTAATGGCTGTCAATTCTGAAAGTTGCATGCGACCAGCTCGGTATTTTTTAAAGCCGGCATTATAAAGTCTGTAGCGACTGAAAACAATTGATTGGTCAATTAGCTACTTTTTTTCAGGCATAAAAAAACGGAGCTTGATTCAAAGAACCAAGCTCCGTCGGTGGTTGGTGGCATAAAGGGGGAAGGCGCCACCAACCATTGCTGTATTATATGGGGTTTATCGTGTTCTTTTCAAATAATCTTTTGCAACAATGTGTAATATTTCTGGAGCCAGTCTGATTTTATAATCAGGGTTGACGTATTGAAACTGAATGATACCGTCCTTTCCAACCAAAAAAGTGGCTGGTGCTGGCAACAAATGATGGTCAAAACCAGATGCTTTTTCTAGGTCAATATTCCACTTTTTATATTTTTCAACCGTAATGTCATCCACTTTATAAGCAATTTTGAATGCTTTTGATACATCCATACTCGCATCTGAAAGCAAATGATGGCCTTTTTCTTCTTTTAAAGTGGCTTTTAATTCTTGGTCTTTTAAGCTTTCAAGCAAAAAACTGGGTTGGTCTGGGCTGATGAAATAAACATCAAACCCCATTTCAATTAACTTTTTTTCCATCATTTGCATTTCGCCTAAATGGGCATTGCAATATGGACACCAACCGCCTCGGTAAAAGGTCAGTACAAATGGTTTGGTTAATTGAGTTGGGTCAAAAGTAACTGACTTTCCTTCAGGCGTTATTGCAGTGAATGTTGGAATACTCATGCCTGGGAGTAAGGGGGTGACTTCTTCGGCTTGGTCAAAATAATCTTTTGCGCTGGCATTCAAGCTGAATAGAAGGCTGATAATCAATGGGTATATTAATTTCATGTGTTTGTTTCCTTAGTTCTGGATATCATAAGACAGTGTATATTAAATTATATTACATAAATTTTAAAAACAATTGGAACTAGAGCCTAGGTGACGCGATGACAATAACAATTGGTACATCAATCGTCAGTTTGAATGAATCAGTGTGGGTTTTTGTGGATAGCCTCACCAAGTGATAAATCCCAGTCAATTATTAGGTGCTGAACTATGGACCTGGAAAGTATGTTAGATATATATTTAGAGATTGAATTACACAGTAACTGATGGCTTTGTGGATTGAATGATGGCGGTTAATATGACAAGATAGCGGTTTTGAATTTGAGTCAAATATTATGAAAATAAGCAGTCAATTTGATGGTGGCCGCATTGAAGTGGTCAAGGCAGCAGCATTCGATGACATTCAAGTCAAGATAGACCATGATTCACATTCTGAGTTCAGACAATGGTTCCACTTTCGTGTACAAGGGGTTAAGAATCAGGATTGTGTGTTGAAATTCATCAACGCTTCTGAAACGTCTTATGTTGAAGGTTGGCAGGATTATGATGTTTGTGCCTCAACCGATCGACAAGAATGGTTCAGAATTCCAACAGAGTTTGATGGTAAGCAATTAACCGTTGAGTTTAATACCGATACAGATGATATTTATTTTGCCTATTTTGCACCGTATTCATTTGAACGCCATTTAAATTTACTGGCTTTTGCTCAACAATCAGCATTGTGTTCATTACAAAATTTAGGCGAGACCTTAGATGATCGTGATTTCGATATGTTGGTGATAGAGGATGAAGAAGTTGATTTGGCTGATAAACTGAATGTATTTATGATAGCTCGCCAGCATCCAGGTGAAACCATGGCTGAATGGTTTGTTGAAGGTTTTTTAGAGTCATTGTTAGATCAGGACAATCCAACATCTAGGCAGTTGTTACAACATTGTCGTTTTTTTATAACCCCAAACATGAACCCTGATGGTGCTTATCGCGGTAACTTACGCACCAATGCTTCAGGAGCTAACTTAAACCGTGAATGGTTAGAACCCTCAATGAAAACCAGTCCAGAAGTGTATTTGGTTCGAGAACAAATGCATAAACATGGGGTTGATATGTTTTTAGACATTCATGGTGATGAAGCGATTCCGTATAATTTTGTGGCGGGTTGTGAAGGCAATCCAAATTATGACGCCCGTTTGAAAAACTTAGAAGACACCTTTAAAGCAGCGTGGTCTGCAGCCAGTCCTGATTTCCAAGATGTGCATAAGTACGACGATGATGAACCTGGTAAAGGCGATTTACGCATCGCCACCAATTATGTAGGGCAAACTTTTAACACTTTGGCTTATACCGTAGAAATGCCGTTTAAAGACAACCATGATTTACCTGATGAGTCATATGGTTGGTCGCCTGAACGTTGTAAAAAGTTTGGTGAAGACGTGATCATTGCTATTAACAATACCATACCAGCAATCAAAGCCAAATAAGTGATGACACAAGGTGAAATTTTGATTCAGTATGGCTGGCTGATTGCCCTGATTGTTGCTGTTGGGGTGGTCAGTTGGGTTGTGATATTATTGCAAGCTGTTTTTCATGATAAGCGCATTGCCTTGGTGGGTGTGTTTGGTAGTTTGCTTGTTGCTTTTGTTGCAGTTTTTCCTGAGTTGGTACCCTTTGCATTATTTTTCAAAGTCACTGCAGCAGTCATTAGTTCGGTTTTTTTGCTTTGGTTTTTAATGACCCACTATAAAAAGCCTTATGTGTTTTTACCTATTATTGGGTTAGGGTTTAGCTTAGGAACTGGCTACTGGCTTTACCAAATGTATCATTTTACTGTTTAGGCAGTAGACACAAATCAGTCGTTATTTAACAGCAAATATAAATAATTCATACAAAGGACTTAGGGGCATAATGAAAATATTAATAACAATGGTATCATTGGCTTTGGCTTATTTTACGGTACAGTTTGGCATGGATTATTACCGGGAATACGCAGTTGTTAAAAGCGTAGACGCAGAAATACAAGCGTTACGAGAAGACGCCAGAAAAAACAACCCTGATCAGCCTGAAGTCATAGCGGTCCATGATGCCGCTAAAAAGAAAACCGCAGAAAATATCAATGCCAAGACTTCGGTCATTGAAAAACAGAAGACAGCAGCTGGAAACTTCATTGGGTTTTATTTGGTTAACTATCGGCAAAGAGCAGAGTTTTGTCGAGATCAAGGTGTGGATATTTCACCATTTATCCAAGCATTTGCTGAATCACATACCGATGAATATTCGATGGCGGTAAAAGCCATATCTGCAGCAGCCTCTGATGTTGATAAACTGTATGACATGCTTAAACCTCAGTTGGTGACTGTAATAGAACAAGATATGACCTACATTGCAAAACAAAACGAAGTGTCTTTAGCAGAAGCCTGCCAACTAATTTCTGACAATGTCTCAATACTCATGCCTGATATGCATATTTCCGTCATGCAGCCAGTGGTTTATAAAGCCCTGATGGCAGGCTCTTAAACGGTCAATCTGAATGGTGAGACCTAACGGGTTAATACATGTTATTGAGTCTTGGTTCGCTTGGTGTATAGATGGTTCTAAGGCTTCACATAGCTGGGTGGATTAACAGGTTTGCCATTTTTACGTATTTCAAAATACAGATTGTTGACATTGGTTCCGGTAGAACCCAGTTCAGCAATCACTTGTCTACGAGTGACTGTTTGGCCCACTTTAACGTTGAGCGATTAAATACACCTTAAAAGATTGACCCTTTTCCTACTTGGACTTTATTTGAATCAAAAAGCCCCTCATAACCTATTTGTTCAGAGGGGCTGTCTTTTCAAATTATAATTAATTAAGGAGTACCAATCCAGGCATACTCACAGACTGTATTGGCCCCTCTAATAGCAGCAAAATAATTTCTCATTGCCATATCAATGGCTTTTGGATTGCCAGATGCGTATGCAGCATTTAAATCATTGAGTTCATTTTGTATGTTTTGCATGGCTTCAGCACAAGTTATGGCTTGAGAGGTTCCAGGTAATGCTGTAAGACAGAAAGTGGCTGCCAATAATAAGACTTTAGTTTTCATAAAAATTCTCCAATATAAAGTTGTGTTTAATAAATAATTAAGTGCGATATTAATGATATTAATCGACGAGATCTATTTTAATAAGACGTTGAAATTTCAGTGAGAACACAAAGGACAGAGATCAGAAGATTTAGGCCTAAAGGCTAAAAGGTCAGTAGCTTTAACCCAATAAAATAGCCATTTTATGAAAAAGTACTCAAATACCTTTCAGAGGTATTATTTATGTTCTTTATGTTAAATTGATTTGTTACAAATTTGATTTATTGAAGATAAGTGTTAATTCACACATGCTGTAAGGTGAGTGAGGGTATCAAGAAAATGGTTAAATACGTGATTCTGTTCATTTAATTCGTTGCGGCCTTTTTTCCGTGCAATATGGAAAAAACTTACTTTCATGAGTATGCTGCGATAAAAGAGACCAATTCAGCTATTGCGATGATTCGTGAGGAAGCAAGAAAAAAACAGCCCTAAAGTACCAGAAGTATAGGTGGTACGAGAATTTGCGGTAAAAAAGTTGAAGAAAGTATTCAAGCCAAAGCAAAAAGCTGTCGCGGGTGATTTCATGGGTTTTTATTTGGTAAATAGTTGGCAACGTGCGGTGTTTTGTTCAAACCTTGGCGTGGAAATAACACCTTTCATTAATGCATTTGTAGAATCACATCAACCTGAGTAAGACATGGCGATTAAACCCCTTGCAGCAAAAACCCAATGAAGTCGATAAACTGTATGACATGCTCTTAAACGGTCAATCTGAAAGGTGAGACCTAACGGTTAATACATGTTATTGAGTCTTGGTTCGCTTGGTGTATAGATGGTTCTAGGGCTTCACATAGCTGAGTGGATTAACAGGTTTGCCATTTTTACGTATTTCAAAATGCAAATTGTTGACATTGGTTCCGGTAGAACCCAGTTCAGCAATCACTTGTCCACGAGTGACTGTTTGGCCTTCTTTAACGTTGAGCGATTTGTTGTGACCGTAAGCGCTGAGGTAATTTTCATTGTGCTTGATGATGATCAATTCACCATAGCCTAAAAGTCCATTGCCACTATAAACCACCACGCCTGCTTCTGCGGCTTTTACCGGCTGGCCCTCTTTACCACTTATTGAAATGCCTTTGCGGGCTGGGTTGCTGGCTAAAAAGGTGGTTCTGATTTTACCTTCGGTGGGCCACAACCATTTAAGGTTGGTATTGATTGGTGTGCTTACGACCACGGGTTTTTTAGCGGGCGGTTTTTGGTTAATCGGCTTGGTTTGTTGGCTAATGACTTTGGGTTTGACGGCTGTTACGCTTGGCTTTTGGGTGGTACTTTTAATTGTTTTTGGTTCAGCTTTGGCCGTGATTGTAGGGGCTTTTACCAATGGTTTGGTCTGTACTTGGCTGTTACTACTTGGCTTGAAAACTTGTTTGTTGTTGGTGTCTACTAGATTGATGATTTGGTCAGGGTATATTCGATAGGGCGGATTAATGCGATTAATCTTGGCTAATTGTTTGTAATCAATTTGATAATGAAAACCAATTGAATACAGTGAATCACCTTTGGCTACACGGTGGGTGGTTTTATGGTTTGATTTACGAATGGGGTGCCTAGAATTAGATTGGGTTTGTGTGCGGTGGGGCTTGGTGCCAATCTCGTCAACCCTTGCAGGCCTTTTAGGTGTGCAAGCCATCAATAAAATAGATGTAAAAATGAGCCAAAAATATTTCACTTACCTAACCACACCTTCTAATAATGGTACAAAAAACACATCACCTAAAATTTCTTCATGGTATCCATGTTGCTCTTTGATAATCGCCACCAACTTTTGTTTCTTATTATCGCCAACCGGTAGGATCATTTTTCCACCCACTTCAAGTTGATCTAATAAACTGTAAGGGACTTTTTCAGGTGCTGCGGTACAAATAATGATATCGAATAAGGCTTCACTGAGCCAGCCGTCAAAGCCGTCGCCGGTTTTACAGCGAATATTTTGGTAACCTAATTTAATGAAACGACGCCTCGCTATGCGAGTCAATTTATCGATGCGTTCAATACTAAACACTTGATCAATCAACTGGCCTAATACCGCAGCTTGATAACCTGAACCTGTACCCAGCTCGAGCACTTTGACGGGGTGGTTGTGTTTAATCACTTCTTCAGTCATCCTTGCAACCACATAAGGCTGAGAGATGGTTTGACCAAATTTTATGGGCAATGCATCGTCTTCATAAGCACGATGGGCGAGGGCTTCATCAACAAATAAATGCCGAGGAATTTGAGCCATTGCCATCAACACCCGCTCATCACCCACACCGCGATCGCGTAATCGATCTATCATACGTTGTCGGGTTCTTTGTGAGGTCATGCCAATGCCCAAGGAATTCATATATTTTGAGCCCAGATGTCGAGGTCTTTGATGAAGTTATGTTTGGTCATATCGGTTTGAATGGGTGAAATAGAAACATAACCATTTTTTACAGCATGGAAATCCGTACCTTCTCCGGCATCTGCTTCAGGTCCTGCAGGGCCTATCCAATACATTTTAAACCCTCTGGGGTCACGTATTGGTATGGCATTTTCGGCTTTGTGTCGATTGCCTAGGCGTGTCACTTTCATACCTTTGATTTCATCAATCGGTAAGTTAGGTACGTTGACATTTAAAATAGTGTCTTGAGGCAAGGGGTGATAAATCACGTGTTCAATAATTTTCTTTAAGAAGTGAGTAACCGTGTGGAAGTCGCGTTTGCGTCGATTTTCTTTGACTGAATCCAGTACAATTGAAACGGCAATCGCCGGCAGGCCTAAATAACGACCTTCTATGGCAGCTGCGACAGTCCCTGAATACAGAACATCGTCACCCAAGTTGGCGGCATTGTTGATGCCAGAAATTACCATATCGGGCTCATCATCAAGTACTCCAGTTACGGCAAGGTGAACGCAGTCTGTGGGTGTGCCATAGACGCTGAATACGTCCTCAGTTACTTTTTCAACTCGGATTGGACGATCTAATGTCAATGAATTACTGGCACCTGAACGATCGCGATTAGGTGCAAATACCACTACATCACCTAAATCTTTAAGCATTTCGGCCAATACCTTTATTCCTTTGGCATTCACGCCGTCATCATTGCTGACTAAAAATTTCATGGGATTCGATCATATGAACAAGACTCCATTATAATAAGGTGTAGGCTTAAAAAGAAACAACCCAATTAATAAAATATGCAATTAAGCCTTTGATGTTAAAACCCTCCAGCTGTCAATTCACACATTTAATCCATTGAAGGTTAAAACGGAAGTTGAGTTCCTGTTATGTAATATTAGGCAGTAATAAACATGCACCTATGATAAATTGCCAGCTTGATGTCAAAAATATTAGACATGCATTAGATGTCGTGTACACAGACACTGTGTCAAAAATATTATACAAGGTGAGTTTATGAATAATTTAACTTTTCAAGAAAAAAGCCACTGGGCCAGCTTGGCTTCAATGGTTGTCGTTTATAGTCTGTATTACATCAATGTCATACCTCCAGTTGATGGCAATATGGAGTCCCCGCATATTTGGCAGTTTTTTAAATACATGGGCTTACTCGTAGTTGTTGTGGCTACAGGGCATGTTTTTATTTTAATCAAAAGCAAACAAGAGCCAGAAGATGAAAGACAAAAAATGATTGAAATGAAAGCCGACAGGGTCAGTGCGTATATATTGCATATTGGCATTGTGGTTGCAATGTGGGTACCAGGTAATTTCTGGATTATTCATACTTTAACCATCATTGCGGTGCTCACTGATGTTGCTAACAAAATTCAACAGCTTAGATTGTTTAATCGGGGATACTGATGGGTAAATCACCGAATATTACAAACCAGATCAGGTCTTTGCGTTTTCACCAGGATGAAATGACTCAACAGCAGTTGGCTGATTTGGTGGGTGTGACTCGTCAAACCATCAATGCCATAGAACACAACAAGTACTCTCCTTCTTTGGAAGTGGCTTTTAAGATTGCAGGGGCGTTTAATCAACCCTTGATAGAGGTGTTTCAATATGAAGGCGAGTGATGATTTATAAAATGCATCTTGTTTTGTTGTGCTTTGATTGAATGTATCAATGGTTTGTTATTGATACCCGTGAAATATTAACCAGTTACTGGTTTCTTACAGAATTGTGCCTTGATTGCGTTTTAGTTAACGTGATAAAAGCCAAGCAGGGGTTATAATACAGATTCTAAACCAATCAGTCTTAACATGAACCCAATACAGTTTGAACAGGTTGTTACCTTTTTAAAATCATTACAAGATGATATTTGTGCGCAACTGGCATCGGTTGATGCCAAACATCAATTCAAGGAAGATGCCTGGCAACACAACAGCGGCGGTGGTGGGCGAACACGGGTATTGAATGGAGACGTCTTTGAGCAAGCAGGTGTCAACTTTTCGCATGTGATTGGTGATCAATTACCAGTGGCTGCAACCGCAAAAAGACCTGAAATGGCCGGTCAAGGCTTTGAAGCTTCTGGTGTTTCGTTGGTGGTTCATCCTGACAATCCATTTATTCCAACATCTCATGCCAATGTACGTGTATTTAGGACTGTACCGAAAGCCGGTGAAAAAAGTCATTGGTGGTTTGGTGGTGGTTTTGATTTGACCCCTTTTTACCCATTTGATGAAGATGTGATGCATTGGCACCAAGTGGCGCACGATGTGTGTCAACCTTTTGGTAAAGAGGTATATGCCAACTACAAAAAATGGTGTGATGAGTATTTTTATTTGAAACACCGTGATGAAACACGTGGAGTGGGTGGTTTGTTCTTTGATGACTTGAATGAGTGGGGATTCGATAAGTGTTTTGAGTTCATCCAAGCGATTGGTCATGCATATTGCGAAGCTTATTTGCCGATAGTTAAAAAGCATAAAAACAGCCTGTTTGATGATGAACACAAACAGTTTCAAAAATACCGACGCGGCCGTTATGTTGAATTTAATTTGGTCTATGACCGTGGTACCTTATTTGGTTTACAATCAGGTGGACGAACAGAGTCGATATTGATGTCATTGCCTCCAGAAGTTTCTTATCGATACAACTACCAACCAGAAGAAGGCACACAAGAGGCCCGGTTACAAGATTATTTAAAACCCCAAGATTGGATTAAGTGAATGGTGTTGGCATCAAGCTTTTAATTACATCGATTCAACTTGGGGTTATTGTTCGCAACGGTACATGTTGTTAATAGGTCGTGTAATGGGTTGGATTAAGTAGGTTCCTTGGCCATAAGCAGGGTCCAAGCCGCTGTAACTGAAGGTGCCAGTAGTACATTGTAGGTTGAATTCTGCCGAACCCCAAACAGTAGAAATGATGTCATTGGGGTTAAATGCTGCACCGAATACACCACCTGAAGTGATGTACACTTGATCAAATACAATATTGATATTGTCATCTGTTTCAGTAACGATGCCACCGCTACCAATGAACCATTTTTTACTGCCATCTAAATCATAACTGTACCAAAGAAAAACCACAGAGCCATCGATAATTTGTTCAATATGAAAGCCTTCACCATTTCGTAAAGGGGCATACCATGAGCCTATGATTGAAGCGGCTGTAAGGGTCGGTTCTATCGGAGGAAGAGCTGTGGGATTGGAATTAATTCCATTGGCTGCGGTCAGTTGATCAACTTGAGTACGGAATTTCCGACCATCTGGATAAGTGTATTTCATTTGTCCAGTTCGTCTGTAGTTGAACTGTTCGCCAAAGATCATTTCAATGTCACCTGACTCATCAGTTTCTATGTTGTCATTGTTAAAGTCAGGACCAAATACACCACCTTCTGCGGTGAGGATGCCTTTGGCAAGAATCGCATTTTCCGCAATTTTTTTATCGGTATCAACATACCATTGTTGGTTCCCCGTTGAATCATAAGTGAACCACTGAATTAAGAAGTCATTTACTCCTGATATAAATTCAAGGGTAAATCCCTCACCATCGCGGGTGGCGTCATAATACAAGGCAGTGTCAGGCACACTGGCATAATTAAAGTCGCCTTGCTTGCTGACAACAATAGAAATGCTGGAGTCAATACCGCCATTGATTGAGACGTTGCCATTAGTGTCTTCATAGTTTTGCCATTGACCATCGTCCCACGTGACTACTGTGGCTGGGTTGGCATCAAGACTTTGACCAATCATGTCGGTGGTACTTATTTGCCAATTGAGTTCTGCGTCAGCACTGGCACTGATCGCTGTATCGATGTAGAAATCGACTACAAATGTATCATCCTTATAAAACCCGTAACTTTCCCAACCGGTGTCATTTGTATTTATCCATCGCTGATTGTTTAGGTTTATTTGAACATCGTTGTTTTGGCTTGTGGCTTTGATAAAAGGATTCAATGCGGTGGCTTGTCCTTGTAGGGCTGCTATATCACCTTGGTCATTTCTATGTCTCATCGGCTTATCAAAACGAATTAATAATGAATAATTATTTCCTGCAATGAGTTCATCGTAATATTGGGTATATAGTTCACGTTCACCTGATGCATTGATGTCCCATTCTGCATCGAAGACAATGGATTGACTGAGGTGGTCAATGATTCTTAATTGGGTGATAGAAGGTGGGCCAGCTTGGCCATACCAAGCCACCATAAATGATTCGGCCAATTGTTCTCTGACTCTTTTGATTTCAGATTCAGGCAAGATAAATCCATCATGGCCGTTGATAGCAAAACCACCATAATCTGCACCATAACCTGGTAAATTGGGGTGGGGGTCATTTTGATAGCCTTGTGAGGGTTCAATTTCTAGAGTCCATGAGGGGATTTCGTAGTTAATCGCAAAGTATTCATCGGTTGACCCTATGCCTAACCCCGCTTGACTGGGTACGTTGACATAGCTTTTGGCCTTAGGGAAGGCCCGGTGATGACTGCTGAAATCACTCAAAACTCTGACTTGTAATGTGTTCCTGTTTTGATTGAAAGTAGGAACGGAAAAGTGAACTTGAGAAAAAGAATGGATGTCGGTATAAATCCTTAGTTGATCCTCATCGACCAAGCGTGATGCCGCTATTCTGGCCTGAGTTTCTGGTTCTGAATGAGGTGATAGGCCATGGTAAACAATTGAAAGTGGTGAATTAGATGACCTTGGATTGATGTTGTTGGCTGTAGTTGCCCAATATGGGTTGTTGTTTCGATTGAGATCCACGCCTTTTAAATGGTCATTTCGTGTGCTCAAGATTTCGTCGACGTCTAACATGTTTTTTCGACGCATTCGACCGTCTCTGGGAGAAGGGTTGAAACCTTGGGAGTCATCTGGGTCTGTGCCAAGCCAATTTTGGCTTGGGTATCTTTGGGTCTGCAAAAAACCATCTACGTTGTTACTTGGTATGGTAATGATAGCGGCATTTTCTAATAGATATTGATAAAAAGATGCATCATCACTGTTGTTATGAAAATCGGTGATAATTTGGGTCAATGTTTCAGGTGATTGCCATTCACGGGCATGGATTCCACCATTGGCCATCATCGCTCCTTCTTTGACACCATATTGAGTTGTGTTATCTGCGTCACTGAGTAAATAAGCCCAAATATCGCGGTTATAATGGGTTTGTCCAACGATATGCCCTGTGATGTATTCATTATTCAGTGCCATACTTTGGTGTTTAGCTAACAGCGCCGCATAGGTTCTGAAGCCATCAAAGGCTTCTGGTGAATTGACCGGAATAGGAACAGGATAGCCGAGTCCCAAAGTTCCATTTTGTTCTGTCCAAGTGCTAATGTTTTGCGCAAATACAGTGTATGGGAACCAGCAGAAAAAGCCAATTAATAGCAGGGTGTATTTATTCATTGCTGTGCTCCTTCAAAGGATTTGATCCATTTTTCACCTGTCGAATTGGGTTCTATAAGGGTACTTAGGTCTTTGATTACTTGTTTGGATTCTTGGCTGTTATTAAGCTTTAAAGTTAACAATACGTGGTTTTTCACCCACGATTGGTCGCTTTGTAAATAATGTTTCTTCAGGCGCTCGGGTAAACTTAAGTCCTTGGATTGGCTGAGGGCAAAAGCTGCATTTTCTGCCACCTTTACATCATCCAGTTTGTTGATTAAAAATGATTGTACGTTTTTATCAGTACTGAATTGACCCAACAAAGATGTACTGAATTTGGCATCAATGCGGTTGTTGGCAGCAGTCAGTAATATTTGCTTTGTTTGGTTATTATTTAGGTGCTCAGTTAACTTTCTTAATGTGTATTCACGAACCGACTGTTGATTTGATTGAAGTGCTTTTTCAATCAGTGTTATATTTTTTGTCAATAAACCCACTTGACTGATTAAACGGTCCAGCCCTGAATTAATATTAACCTCTTGAGATAGGTATGCAGTCAGTTGCGTTTGTTGATCAGCTTGTAAAGCCGCAAGGCTGTTTTTTACTGCCAACCATTGCGGTCTTTTGTTCTGCCTGATAATGGTTTGAATGCTGGCTATTGCCGCTGTTAAGTCCTGTGAGAATAATTGATTGAGTTGTTGTTCTGTCTGGTAGGCCAACCAGATGTTTTCAATTCCATAGGCTTTACTGGACAGGTTAAATATAGGTATTTGTAAATTACCTTCTGGGTGTTTTCTATTGGCTAGTGTTTTATGTGATTTCATTAAATCAACCACGTATTGATGGTAGTTTTGAGGTGGTTGTTGTGATATTTCGGTCAACAAGTTGTATAAAATATATTCTCGTTGAATTGGGGGCATGTCATTGTTTAATAAGTCATCAACAATGTGCTTTGGTACTTGGGCTGTAAAGTAGTCCCTTAAAAACTGTTGGTTTTTGAGTTGTAAGTTTGGCTGGTTTAATTCTTGGTTAATTTCATAGTTGTCATAAATGATGGCGAAACTTGCCTGGCTGAATAAAATGGCTAAAGTTAAGAGTGCTTGTTTCATCAAAAATTTCCTGAAATACCAGTTAAATATAATAAACGATATTTTTCGTAATTTCAAACGGCAACATGCAATGGTTGCAAAGGCAAACATATGTCAGCTGTATCAGGGGTGGTAAATGGTTGGTAAAAAGCGATCTACATATTGTTCAATGACTACATCTGGAGCCATGTTTTTTATTTCAAGTTCAGCTGACTCAAAGTTAAATCTCTGTTTAAGGTATTTGACTTGACCGAAGTGGGTTGAAATGAAAGGTTGTAGCAAGTTGAAAAATGAATCATGAAAAACCAATACATTTGGCTTGTTTGCTTGGCAGTTTGTTGAGTACTGGCTGTTGGCAGCCAATAATTGATCAAATCCAATATCGGCACAAGCTGAAAAGTTAGGCTTCATTAAGGGCTCGGCAAATTGAGGGCCCGCCTTGAGCATAACAGCCAAATCGCCGTGGTGATTGAACTGAAATTTAAATTCATCTGCTTGCCATCGACGGATGGTCGATACTTGGTTTAATATCTGATTAAGCCGTTCAATCAGCGTATATTGAGCGATGTTGCCGGCATAGTAGTTCCAATGGGTATCGGCTTTGAAATACAGTCGTTGTTGGTTCTTGTGTTGCCAGAGTGTTTCAGTCAGATCCAAGTAGTTGATTTCAGGGTGTCGTTTTAACTCATGTGCCAATTGAGCTTTTAAATTGGTTTGTTTTAGGCGTTGGAGGTGGTCAGGTAAAAATTCTGGGTAGATATAATGTTTGGAGGGAGTGAGTACAAATAAGTATTCAATTCCTTGCTGGGCCAACCACTGTTGTTTGGCGGCTAAGTTAGAAATAAATTGATCCAGGTTTTGTTGGGTGAATTGATTGATGTTACGAAAATCCCCCAAAGGGTCTTCAGCCTGGTTGGTATAAAATAACCAACCAGGTTCTGAGCCGTAAATGACTTCGGAGCCGCTGCTGTCCTTGAGCCAGTATCTTAACTGATGGTATAAGGTTAGTAAGGAAGTGCGAAAACCAAAGTTGTCTTGATAATAGGCATCAAATTGATTGGGGAAAGCAGTGATTTCTTTTGGTGACAAAGGAAAGTTGGGTGGTTGAATTAGGTTTCTTTTTTCTGCATCAGATACGGTCAAATTAGAATTAAAAATAGTCACTAAACCTGGTGACAATATGGCCATTGAAAAAATGACGATGAAAAGATAATTTAACCTTGTTTGTTTCATTACATCAAAACCTAAAATATATGAAAGGGTTGTAAGTCGATGCTGAAATTACCGAAAAGTTTACTATTAACAGCAATAAAACCAGAACCCGTCTAAAAATTAATTGACCCATATTTACTTGAGTAAAGTCTGCAAGGCTGAATTTTTTGGCAACCGATGTACTGAGTATGACAGCAAAAATCAAAGCTAAATAGTATTGTGGGCTGACAAAATATTGATATCCATTGATAACTGTTTCAGGTGATGAGAAAGTCAGCATTTTGACTTGAAATGCCCAGGCATCAGCTAAGTTTTCAACCCTGAAAAATACCCACCCAAATACAACCACCAACAAAGTGTATATATGCCTCAAAGGTTTGAAGGATAATGTGAGTAGTTTGTTTAAACCCAATCGTTCGATAATTAAAAACAAGCCATGGTAAAGACCCCAGATGACAAAGCTCCAGCTGGCGCCATGCCAAAAGCCACAGAGGGTAAATACCAACAATAAATTAAAGTAGGTTCGAGCTAAACCTTTGCGATTACCTCCCAGCGGTATATATAGATAGTCTCTAAACCATTGGGACAAAGATATGTGCCAGCGCCGCCAGAATTCTTGGATACTTTGAGCAATGTATGGGTAGTTGAAATTTTCTAATATTTTAAAACCAAACATCCGGCCCAAGCCTATGGCCATATCTGAATAGGCAGAAAAATCAAAATATATTTGTAAGCTATAACTGATTATCGCAAGCCAAGCCAAAGACCCACTTAATTGGTCGGCAGGTAATGCAAATAAATTGTCTGCGACAAAGCCCAACGGATTGGCAATCAACAGTTTTTTTGATAAACCAAAAATAAACCGCTCTGTACCTGAAACAAATAAAGAGCTGGAGTGAATTCGCTGGGTAATTTGGTGATGAATGGTTTTGAATCTGACAATGGGACCCGCAATCAATTGAGGGAATAATGAAATATACAAGCCAAGTTTGATCAGGTTGGTTTCTGCCTCAGTTTCTTCGCGATAAACATCCACCAGATATGAAATGGCTTGGAAGGTAAAAAACGAAATACCTAAGGGGAGGTGACTGTCCGCAGTAAATTGAAAACCCAATTGAGTCATTAAAAAGGCATGGTACTTAAAAAATACCAAGGGCAATAAATTCAAGATGATGCCAATGGTTAAAGCGATTTTGTTGCGGCCATTGGGCTGATGTAAATAGTGGCCTATGATTGCATTGAATGCGATTGACGCAATCATTAATAGCACATAAGTGGTTTCCCCCCATGCGTAAAATAATAAACTGAATAACAATAAACAACTGTTTTTAAACTTGGCAGGTGATAAGTAATACAGTGCCAACACCAGAGGTAAAAAAGCAAAAATAAAGGTAGGTGACGTGAACAGCATGCTTTTTGAAGAAATTCAGATCTATTTATCAGGAAGACTGAAATCTTAACATTATTTTAAAAATATATTTTTATCAAGTCGCATATTTTGCCGCAGGGAGAAGGAGTAAGTGGTAAAATTTAGTTTTTACAAAATGACACCAATCAATGGATTTTGAAAGTATTTCAATGGGCGAATACGCCGAGCGTTCTTATTTAGATTATTCTATGTATGTGGTATTGGACCGTGCTTTACCATTTGTGGGTGATGGCTTAAAACCAGTTCAGCGAAGAATTGTTTATGCAATGAGCGAATTGGGTCTGTCAAACCAATCAAAACATAAAAAATCAGCACGGACCATTGGTGACGTGATTGGTAAGTTTCATCCGCATGGCGATTCAGCCTGTTACGAAGCCATGGTATTAATGGCGCAGTCATTTTCTTATCGCTACCCACTGGTGGATGGACAGGGAAACTTCGGTTCGCCAGATGATCCAAAATCCTTTGCAGCCATGCGTTATACCGAATCTAGGTTGACACCATATGCCAAAACATTGTTGTCTGAGCTACCACATGGTACTGTAGATTGGGGCCCTAATTTTGATGGCACCATGGATGAGCCTTTGTGGTTACCGGCACGTTTGCCGAATGTGTTACTTAATGGGGCATCGGGAATTGCGGTTGGGATGGCAACCGATGTACCGCCACATAATTTGACTGAAGTGGCACAGGCGACCCTACATTTGTTGGATAACCCCAATGCCGAGATAACCGATTTGTGTGAGTTTATCCAAGCCCCAGATTACCCAACGAAAGCAGAAATTATCACACCAAGGGCAGACATACTTAAAATGTACGAAACAGGTCATGGTGGAATTCGTATGCGTGCAGTGTATGAACGTGATGGCGCTGATGTGATTGTTACTGCATTACCTCACCAAGCTTCGGGCAGTAAAATTTTAGAGCAAATTGCTGCACAAATGAGGGCTAAAAAGCTACCTATGGTCAGTGACTTGCGTGATGAGTCTGATCATGAAAATCCAGTACGTTTGGTGATTACGCCTCGATCTAACCGGATTGATATAGATGCATTGATGCTGCATCTATTCTCGACCACAGACATGGAAAAAACCTATAAAGCCAATTTTAATGTGATTGGCTTAGATCGCAGGCCCCAAGTTAAAAACTTAAAAATGATACTTAAAGATTGGCTGACTTTCAGAACCGAAACGGTGCGTCGTCGATTACAGTACAGGCTTGATAAGGTTGATGCACGTTTACATATTTTAGAAGGTTTGTTAATTGCTTATCTTGATTTAGATGAAGTGATACGAATCATTCGGTATGAAGATGAGCCGAGAAAAGAATTAATTAAAGCTTTCAAGTTATCCGAGATACAGGCTGATGCTATTTTGGATACTCGTTTACGTAATTTAGCCCGCTTAGAGGAGATGAAAATCCGGACTGAGCAGCTTGAACTACAAGCTGAGAAGGATGAAATTGAAGGCATTTTGATGTCAAGAGCACGTATGAAAACCCTGATTCGCAATGAGATTAAAGCGGATATGGAATTGTACGGTGACCCACGCAAAACGCAGATTGCTGAACGTGAAGCTGCACAGGTCTTTGATGAAACTAAATTGGTTCCCAGCGAACCAAGTACCATTATTTTGTCAACATCAGGATGGATCAGAGCCGCTAAAGGACATGAAATTGATCCAATCAGTTTGAATTATAAGGCAGGTGATGAATATTTGGATCACACCCATGGTCGCAGTAATTTGACCTCTGTATTTTTATCACCAGATGGCCGGGCTTTTAGCTTGCCGACCCACACCATGCCTTCAGCGCGTGGACAAGGAGAGCCCTTAAGTACAAAGTTTGTGTTTAAAAATAACCTGTTACCGATTTCAGTCACATGCCAATTACCGAATGCTCGTTTATTGATGTGTTCTGATGCAGGCTATGGTTATCATGGTGTGATGGAAAACCTGTACAGTAAGATGAAAGCAGGTAAACATGTTTTGAGTGTGCCTAAAGGGTTCAAAGCCATGAAGCCTACTTGGATAGAAAAGCTGCCTGAGGCCCATGTGGTTTGTGTGACCACTGCCGGTTATATGCTGGTATTCCCACTAGAGGAACTGCCAGAATTGGTTAAAGGAAAAGGCAACAAGTTAATTAATATTCCGGCCAAACGCTTGAAATCTGGCGAAGAAAAATTAGCAGCTACTTTGGCCATTACGCCAGAAGATTCATTTTTAGTTCATGCCGGTGCCAGGTACATCAGGTTTAAGTGGAAAGATTTGGTCAATTACATTGGTCATCGAGCTAAACGAGGTGCTGTTTTGCCTCAAGGGTTTAGAAATGTGGATCGAGTGGAAATTGAAACGAAATAAATCACTGTTCTTGTTTTTACTGTTTGTTAGCGCACAAGCCTTTTCAACGGCAAGTGTGCCCAGTTTAAATCAATGTCCCGATATGATTTTTATTGATGGGATTGAAGATGATTCAATGCCATCATTGGGTGCTGGGGGGAGCTACCCTGGGAATGTACAAGCAACAACCTCAGGTGGTTCTGAGTATTATATTTATATTCCAAGTACTTATGATCCAAGTACCCCAATGCCACTCTTTGTACTGTGGCATGGTACGGCTGGTGCAGGGAATGCCGATGCTCAGGCACAAGCTGTGCGTTCAAAGTGGGATGACCATGCTGAAACGGGACAATTTATTATTGTCTCTCAAGTTGGTACAGGAGAACAAGGCAGTTGGGATTCTGGTGATGTCGCCATATTGAATGACATTATAGAAGATATACAATTATTTTATAACATTGAAACCCGTAGGATGTATTTATGGGGGTTCTCGTCTGGTGGCCATTGGATGCATGCTTTGGGGATGATATATGCTGATCGGTTTGCAGCCTATGCGATCAATGCCGGAGATCTAAGGTTTGCAACAAATAATAATATTTTCCCTTCAGGAACAAGCAGAAAAATACCGGTATATGTTTCAATTGGTAATACAGATCCTAATTTACCTTATGCACAAAACGACCGTTTAGAGTTTTTGCAAGCGGGCTGGGAGGAGGATCGTAATTATTGGCTGGAAGTTTTTACCGGTGGGCACACAGTACCCAATAATGTACCCACTGAGATTTGGGAAAATATATGTATCTCAACAAATATAGATTGATATGACAGATAAAAATACGATAAAAGTAGGATGGAAAGAATACGCAGCCTTGCCCGAGCTTGGGGTCGAGCGTATCCATGTTAAAATAGATACAGGTGCCAGAACCAGTGCGATACATACATTAAGAAACAAGTTGTTTTATAAAGGTCGTAAACAATGGGTTAAATTCACCTTAGCGCCGCATCAAGATGATGATGACACAATCATAGATTGTGAAATGCCAGTCAAGGATCAACGAACAATTACCAGCTCCAATGGACATAAATCAGAACGGATTGTGATAGAAACGCCGATTATTATTGGCGGTGTCGAACAACTCATTGAGTTGACATTGGTTTGTAGAAGAAAAATGAAATTCAGGATGTTACTAGGACGGCAGGCCATGCAAGATATGGTTGTGGTACCTGGTAAATCGCACCTCACAACGAAAAACAAAGGAAGTAAAAAATGAAAATAGCCATTTTATCAAGAAACCCAAGACTGTATTCAACCAAACGATTGGTTGAAGCTGCTCAAAGCCGTGGGCATGAAGTTAGGGTGCTTGATCATTTGCGTTGTTATATGAATATATCATCGAGTAAGCCTACCTTGCATTATCGCGGCGAAGATTTACCGGTTTATGATTCTGTTATACCTCGTATTGGTGCTTCCGTGACATTCTATGGAACTGCTGTGCTCAGACAGCTTGAAATGATGGGGGTTTATCCGGTCAATGAAAGTGTGGCCATATCACGTTCAAGGGATAAGTTGCGTTCTTTGCAGTTACTTTCTCGTAAAGGCATTGGCATGCCGATTACTGGTTTCGCCAATTCACCCGATGACATTCAAGATTTAATTAAGATGGTTGGTGGCGCGCCTTTGGTGATTAAATTGTTGGAAGGTACGCAAGGAATTGGAGTGGTTTTGGCCGAAACTAAAAAAGCAGCTGAATCAGTAATAGAAGCCTTTTTAGGTTTAAACGCCAATATTATGGTGCAGGAATTTATTAAAGAAGCCGGTGGTGCGGACATCCGCTGTTTTGTGGTAGGTGGTAAGGTGGTTGCAGCGATGAAACGTCAAGGCGCAGAGGGTGAGTTCCGTTCGAACTTGCACAGAGGTGGTTCAGCCACTTTGGTTAAATTAACCCCAGCTGAAAGAAAGACGGCAGTTAATGCAGCTCAAATAATGGGCTTAAATGTAGCAGGCGTAGATATTCTAAGGTCTTCACGTGGACCGGTTGTGATGGAGGTTAACTCTTCACCTGGTTTAGAGGGGATTGAGAAAGCCACCGGTAAAGATGTGGCCGGTATGATCATTGATTTCATTGAAAAGACTGCCAAACCGCATAAAACCAAGACTCGCGGAAAAGGCTGATATTTCAATGGCTGAGTACGATTGATACAGAACCCAGCTAAAAATTAAGGTATAAAAAAAGCCGTTGAGGAAAACCCACAACGGCTTTTTTGTCGCTCTACAGAGGTGTTTACTGCTCGTCTTGCGGTAGAATAATCTCGACGCGTCGGTTTTGTTGACGGCCTTCTTTGGTTTGGTTGTTGGCAACCGGAAATTCAAACCCCATACCCTGGGTTGAAACTCGCTCACCATCAATGCCTTGACTGACTAAATAAGCTTTGACTGAGTCGGCTCTTTTTTCAGATAAGCTTAAGTTATAGTCTTTGCTGCCGATGTTGTCAGTATGACCTTCAACGATAACAGTTTGATTGATGTCTGTGTTTAAGGCTTTGACCAAAGGATCTAGGTTTCTGGCAGCGCCGTTAATCAGATCAGCTTGGTTGAATTCAAACAAGACGTCGCCCAAAGTTATCACCAATCCGCGATCAGTTTGTTTGGCTTTTAGTTCTGTTAATTCAGATTCAAGTTGTTGCATCGCTGCTTTGGCTGCGGCTGCTTCAGCAATGGCTGCTTCGGCTTTGGCCGCTTCAGCTGCCGCTAACAACTTGGCTTTTTCGGCTTCACTTAAAGCAGAGGTGGCAGCCGCTTCAGCTTGGGCTTTCAAATCTTCAGCTTCAACACGTGCTTCGAGGGCTAATTGCTTTTGTTCTTCAGCAAATTGAGCTGCCATCAAAGCTTCGTCACGCATCAAGCGTGCCGCTTCGGCTTCCTTAAGTGCCATTGCTTTTTGTTCTTGCGCGGCGGCGGCACTGGCATTGGCTTCTAAGGCGCGTGCAGTGGCCAAATCAGCTTCGAGGGTTCTGGCTTCTAATACCAGTTTGCTCTGTTCTTCAACCAACATTTCACGACGGTCATCATACCAACGAGCTTGTGCAGTGAATTTAGAAAGTTCTATCAATCGATCAGTGGCATAGATGGCATAAGTTAAATCTTCTTCATTCATGTCATCAAAACTGGTTTTTAATTGATTCATCGCTCGTTGTGCATTTTTTAATTCATCACCGCCACGATTCGCCAGTTCACTGTTGGACATCAAATCACTGAGTTGATTCTCCAAGGCATTGATTCTCGGGTCTGACTTAGGTGTAGAGGCACAAGCTGTCATCAAGAGACAAATAACCAATATGGATACGGTTCTATTTAAATGTTTCATTGCATGCTCCTTTTTCTATCCAATTCTGCTTTCAGGATATCGACCGACGCTTTTAAGTCTTGGTATGACTTTTCAGCTTTGGCTGCTTGTGATTTGGCATCCGCAACTTCAGCATCTCGTTGCGACATTTTGGCAGAAACTTCTGCATCGACCCAATCTCTCTTATCTAATTGCATCATGGCTTTGTTTAAATTATCACGTGACGATTTCAATAAGTAAGAGGCGTGCTTGGATGCGCCATTTCTTTCTGCTGATTCAATCAAAACTTTGGCTTGATTGATGGCTTTGTTGCTGGCATCACGGTCAGCTAAGGCTGGTGTGGCGATGGTTGTCATGGCAAATGCCAAGGGTAAAATCAATTTTAACTGCATTTTTTTCTCCGCTAAAAAATGTGTGATGACCATAGCAGACATCCTGTGAAAGACACATGAAGATGTCAGTATGCATCTACTGCGGAAAGTAACCTAAAACTCAAAAATTAGCTAATTATATTTACTTATTTGGGTTAAATATTGTGTATTATTTGAATCATTTCTCGAAGAATACTGGTGGCATAAGCTCCCGCTTGAAGTTTGAAGTTAAGCAGTAAATCATGACCTTCCCAGTGGTGCGACATTGCTTCTGGGTGGATGCGAATGGCACGGCGATCTTGTTTAACTCGATGACTTATAAAGCCAGGCTGGTATGCAGCTTGTGTATCGGCTATTTGCGACTCAATCTTGGCACATTGATCAGTACTTTGTACATCATCTTCTCCCCACAAAGCGGCTGTGAGGTGAATATCAAAAGCGGCTAATCGTTGAGTCAGTTCATCGGATGTCGCATCTTGTGCATGAAACCATGAATGACTTTGATTTAATTGTAAAATATCACCAGGAATAACTTGGTTCCAAGTTTTATGAGCAATGCGGTGGGCCACTATCAAATTAAAAATATGGCTGCGGGCAGTTGAAATCAGTAAGCCACGAAGGTTCTTGTTGTTGACTTTAATGGTGCCTGCAAACCAGTCCTTGGCCTGTTGGATGTTGTTTAAGTTGTGGCCAAACCTTTGGGGGCCGAAATAATTTGGCGCGCCCTGGCGTTTAATCGTTTCTAGATTGGCTTCAATCTGTGCTTTGTCACCTTGAATGTCTCTGATGCGCAATCTGAATTCATTGCAAGTTAAGAAGCCGGTTTTGATTTTGTTTTTATGCCAGTGATTATCGATGATGGTGATTTCATCGGGTAACTTGGCTTTAATTTCATCCAAATCCCTGATTTTAGGCAGTTGTACACTGAACCATTGTTGGGTGATGGCGTGTCGATCTTTAATGCCCGCAAAACCCACTTGTCTGGCAGGTACTTTACATGCACTGGATATTTGCGTTGCCACCCATGCTGTATTTGAATTAATTTTCTCAACTTTTAACCACCAATGCTCACCGGATTCGGTAAAGCTGACATCATTGTGCTCTATAACCATAAAATCTTCAGGCTGTTGACGAATAATGCCCTTGGATGAAACGGTATTTAAAGTAGGAAATAAAGTATCAAAGGTACTTATCATATGATGTCCTTAGTAGTCAGCTCTTCAGGCTGAACCCATGTGAGAATTGGTGATAATTTGAGCTTTAATAGCCTCAATCAGTACTGGGTAAAACCCAGTCAGGTCTGGCAAAGTGACAAGTATAACCGTCAGGTAACCGTTCCAAATAATCTTGGTGCTCAGGTTCAGCTTCCCAAAAAGCACTGGCGGCTGAAATTTTAGTAACTACTTTGCCTGGCCACAGTCCTGAGGCATCAACATCTTTGATGGTTTTTTCGGCCATCGTTTTTTGTGCTTCATTGGTGTAGAAGATTTCTGAACGATAAGACGCTCCCAGGTCATTACCCTGTCTATCAACAGTGGTCGGATCGTGGATTTGAAAAAAGAAAGCCAGAATGTCACGATAACTGATGGTTTCATTTTCAAATTCAATTTCAATCGCTTCGGCATGATTGCCATGATTGCGATAGGTGGCATTTTCAACATCACCACCGGTATAACCCACACGCGTTGCTATGACACCTTCCATTTTTCGAATGAGGTCTTGCATGCCCCAAAAACAACCGCCGGCTAATACTGCGAGTTCTTTGCTCATAATTAGAATTTAAATACCTTAAAACATGGAATGAATATTATATGGCCAGGCTTATCCATTTAAAGTGAAAGTTTATAATTAAATGAATCTCAGCTCAATCACTTCTCAACGGTAAATGACGCTAAAATAGGTAGATGATCGCTGGCCACTTTGGCTAAATTCATCTTAGTTGTGTTGGCATATTGGCATTCCATATTGCCTCTGTAATAAATCCGGTCCAAGCCACCGCGAGGAGCGAACGAGGGAAATGTTTTCATGGCTGTTTCACTGCCTCTACTATTATTGCGGTCTGTGGCACAGATAAAATCTTTGCCAATAATGAATAAGGCACGCAGCATGGATCGCCAGTCATTAAAATCACCGCCGATAATACAAGGTTGTTGTATACCTATTTGAGCAAATTCTTTGGATTTAAAGAGTTTACCAGCTTGTTTTTGTCGTTCCTTGGCAGACAAGCCTAAATGTAAGTTAAATACTTCCAAGAATTGAAATTCTGTCTTTGAGTCACTGATTTGGATGGTGGTGTGTTGGCAGCCTCGTTTTTTCTTGTCATCAATGGTTAAGTCAATGTTGCTTTGTCTAATGATGGGGAATCGGCTTAACGTGGCGTTGCCGTATTGTCCTTTTTTTAGCGTTACATTGTGGCTCAATGCAAAGTAAGGGTAGTCGCATTGTTCTGCCAATACTTTGGCCAGATTTAATTCGTTGGATCTTGGTACGCCTTCGTCAACTTCCTGTAATAAAACCACGTCTGCATCTAATGAATCCAATATTTTTATTATTCGCTCAGGGGCAAATTTACGATCAATACCTATGGCGCGGTGGATGTTGTAGCTGGCAATTTTTATATCAGTCAATGAATTGTGAGTTATGGTTGAATCATTTTATATTCTAACTGAATTTAGCGGTATTTCATACTGGCTCATGCTTAGCCCAGTCTCAATTTTTCAATCTAACAACCAATACATCACAACCACAACCATGAATTACACCACTGGAGGTTGAACCTAATAACAAACCTATACCATGACGGCCATGTGAACCGATAACAATCACATCAATTCCATGGTCCTCAGCATAAGACTTTATTTCACTGGAGGTGCTGCCTGAAAGGATTTGAAAAGCATTGTTTTTCAATTGATGTTTTGTAAGCAAGTCAGTTAAATGTTTGACCGTGGCTTTTTTGACTTGAGATTCAATCTGGCTGGTATCAATCACTACAGGCGCATAGGGCGCAGTTGGTAATGCACACATAATCTCCATCACATGAATCAAAGTGATTTGATCTTTATCCTCAGTAATCGCGATGGCTTTCTGAATTAAATCATCGGATTCCGCACAGGAATCGATGGCAACGAGGGTTTTTTTGTACAAGGACATGACAGTTTCCAAAGTTTTATTGTTATTAATTATACCAACTACCAGACCAAGTGTCCTTGATAGATATCAAGCGTTGAAACTTTAAATTGAGTGGAAAGTTGTTGATGATTTCATTGCTGGCAAAAATTGAAGGGCTTTGTTTTGAAGTTCAAATATTTGAATCGGACAATGGTCTCAGTTAAACTAAAGTATCTACAGCTTTAGCCGAAAAATCAGGAATGATTATAGTCCCCACAGAAAAGCGTTTTGATTGGCAAAATGCACCGATTGCTTTGTTTGTTATTGTGATTATCAATGTGTTGGTATTTTATGCCTACCAAACAGGTGACTCTGATCATTTTGATGAAGCACTCAGGGTTTACATTGATGAGGAAATTTATCAAAAAGAATTGCCACATTATCGTGATTTTATTGAGCAGGGTGAAGACGCTGAAAAAATTGCTTTGTTTAATGAAATGGCCCGGTTAAGGAACAATGGCTATGCTGCAGCTTTCATCTTGCAAGATGAAGCATTCTATATTTACATGCAGGAACATGCCCAGACTCTATTCGTGCCAGCCTACTACGAATATTGGATATATCAGCGCGAGTATATGCATGAATTGATGTTTGAGGTCAGTTATAAAAAACATGGACTGATTGCGAATGATATTAAAGTGACTTCACTGATTACCTATCAATTTTTACATGGTGGCACCATGCACTTGATTGGCAATATGTTCTTTTTAATTATCTGTGGTTTTGCAGTCGAAGCCAGTTTAGGCCACAAAAAGTTCATGATTTTTTATTTGCTGACTGGTGTGGGTGGTGGTTTGGCACAAGTTTTAATGGACTTGGAAAGTAGTACGCCATTGATTGGAGCCTCTGGTGCGGTTTCAGGTGTTATGGCGATGTACTTGGGGATCTTTAGGTTAAGGAAAATAGAGTTTTTCTATTGGTTTTTCGTTTTTGTGGGATATTTCCGTGCGCCGGCGTTGTTTATTTTGCCTTTTTATATTGGCAATGAACTGATTTCTTTGTGGACTCAACCGGAAACCAACGTGGCTTTTATGGCACATGTAGGAGGCTTTGTGACTGGTGCTGTCTTAATCGGTTTGGTGGTTTGGCGAAAACCGGAAACGCTGAATCATGAATACATCGAACAAGACCAAACGGCTTCACCAATACAGCTGAGCTTGGACGGCATTTATCAAATGATGGATAAATTTCAATTTGATTCCGCCCTGAAACAAGTGGATAAGCACATCACTGCATTTGGTGCAGATTTTAACTTGAAGATTTTAAAGTATAAATTGTTGCGTGCATTAAAGCCCGAAGAAGCACAAGCGTATTTCAATCAGATCATCACTGGTTCACGGCCCACCAAGCCGCAGTTGTCAAAAATTGAACTGATTTGGCGGAATTTATCTAAGGGTGATAGGCACATCGAACCTGAGGCTCAGTATAAGTTAGCATGGAACTTTATCACTGTGCCCGAATACATTGAACATTCGGTTCAACTGTTTGAGCAGATGTATCAAGCAGAAAATAAACACCATTCATTGAATGTATTGGCGAAGAAGCTTTCAGCCGTGTTTAAACAACTTGATAATCGACTCGAGACTGAAAAGTACATGAAAATTTCACAGGAACTAAGTTGATGGAACAAACTTGTAAATACCATCCATTGGAGCCAGGTACTTATTTTTGTATATCCTGTGAAACCAATAGCTGTGATCATTGTGTTGATGATTCTCGATACAATCCAGTGCCACGATGCTTTCAATGCAATCGGCAACTCGAAACGTTAGGTCCTGGTAACATAGAACCTTTTTGGCGACGACTACAACAAAGCTTTAAATATCCTCTGGCTACCCAGTCAATGGTTTTTATTTTGGCGTTATCTGTATTGAGTGCGGTGGCCATTTACTTACCTATCCCACTTTTGATTTATTTGGCCTTATTCGGTACAGTATTTAAGTATTGTTTAAGTTGTTTAAGTCACACTGCTGATGGGTATATGAAACCACCTGATGTTACAGAAGCTTATGAGGGTGGCCTCAAGAAAATGCTGGTGCTAATCTTGATTTTGTTTTTAACTGGCTTGTTGGTTAGTTTATCTGACCATTATTTGGGGCCAGCTATTGGCGGCTTGATAGCCTTATTGGTGACTTTGTCATTCCCTGCGATCATTATAAATTACGCCGTTTCTGACAATATGTTTGAATCTTTAAATCCAGCCAATATCATCCGGCTGGTTAATTCGATTGGCTTACCGTATGGATTGATTATTGCGTTTATTTTGATTATGTCTGGTTCCATTGCGGTGGTGTATCAATTGGTTTTATGGGTTCCATCGAGTCTTGATTCAATCTTTTTATATGCAGTGACATTTTATTACTTGATTGTACTGCACCATTTGATGGGATATATGGTGTTTCAATACCAAACTGCTTTGGGATTCAGTGCACGCTTGCAAGATGGTTCAAACAAAAGACGTGGCAGTCAAGCCATAGCGCTGGCAAAAATTGCTACTTTGGTTAAGGAGGCTGAATTCAGTGCAGCGACTCAACAATTTCAAGAGCAATTACAAATTGATGGAGATAATTTGTTGTTAAATACTCGATTTTTTGAGTTTTTGTTGTCCACCAACAATCAGCCGATCATCAATGGCTTTCTGCCGAAGTATTTCGCTTTGCTTGAATCTCAAGGACGTTCTGATATGATCAGTCGCAGTTACAAAAGGCTGAAGTTAAAGGTGCCTGAATTTGAGGTGGAAGAGCCTGCTTTTAAATTGATGATTTCTCAGGCCTGTTTTGAACAAAATGACCATCAAACCGTGATTAAATTATTGCATGGTATTCATAAAAAACATCCTGATTTCAAAGCATTGACAACAGCCTTGTCATTGTTAGCGAATGCGCTTGATGAGTATCCTAAATATTCAGATCATGCGGAAGCTTGTCGAAAAATGATTGTTAGGTTGAACCATAAATAAAACGATGTGTACACATGTCCTTAGTCGGAAAAGGCTGTTACTGAAGAGCCATCAGTAACAGCCTTTTCTAAACAATTACTTAACTGATTTCCAATAAAACCAACTTGTCACAGCTGCTGCAACCAGTGCTGAATTGGGTGTCCAACTGAGCCAACTGCCCGTAACATCTAGGCTGTAGAGCAGGGCGGTGGTAATCAGGCCTCCAACGGTGAGCAGTGTATAGCGGTTTCTTTTGTTTTCGTTCAGCGCGGCTTGTTGTTCAGCTTGTTGTGCCATTTTTAAATGTCTGGGCAGTGGTTTGACTTGTTGGCTCAATAATTGATGTAACAGCATCGGAGTTTCAGCGGCTTGTTCAATCCATTTGGGTAAGTTTTCTTTGATTTTCTCAATTGATTGTTCAGGGCCGTAATGGGCCTTCATGATGTCGCGCAAAATAGGCTCGGAAATTTGCCAGATATCTAATTGTGGGTACAACTGACGACCAATTCCCTCAATGTTTAACAGGGTTTTTTGTAGCAGTATCAATTCAGGTTGAATGATGAGTTTAAACCTTTTGGCCATTTGAAATGTTTTTAGCATCACCTCACCAAATGAAATTTCTTCAATTGGGCGGGCCATGTAAGGTTCGCAAATTGTTCTTGTGGCTGATTCTAAATCTTCAAGATTGGTATCAGCAGGTACCCAACCAGCTTCTATATGTAACTCAGCCACACGGCGATAATCCTGCTTGAAAAAAGCCATGAAGTTATTGGCTAAATCAACACGATGACCTTTGGGTAAAGAGCCACATATACCAAAATCCAACAACATTATTTGAGGGTCTTCAGGGTTTTCCTTACTGATGAAAATATTGCCAGGGTGCATATCGGCATGAAAGAAATTATCTCTGAAGACCTGGGTATAAAAAATCTTGATGCCTTTTTCGGCTAATTTCTCAAAATTGATGTTGGCTGCTTTCAAGCCAGCAAAATCCTTGATTGAGATGCCATAAATACGTTCCTGCACCATCACTTGTTCTTTGCAGTAATCCCAATAAATGGCAGGAATATAAATGTCTTTTGAGTTTTTGAAATTTTTCCTTAAAACCGATGCATTGGCAGCTTCTCGTTGTAAATCCAGTTCGTCATAAATGGTTTTTTCAAATTCAGCAACGATTTCTGTGGGATCAACTTGAACCCCCGGATTTAAATGTTTTTTGGCCAAACCAGCCACGGCATGCATCAGTTCGATATCGCGTTTAATTTTTTTACCAATTCCTGGGCGCAACACCTTAATCACCACGTCAGAACCATCTTTTAAGGTGGCGGCATGTACTTGTGCAATTGATGCCGATGCCAAAGGCTGTTCGTCAACATGAGTAAAATCATCTAATAAATGCCTTGATAATTGAGCTTGAACGACACTTTTGGCTTGTTCCCAAGTGATGGGTTCCACATCATCCTGTAATTTTTCTAAGGCTTGAGCAATACCTACAGGTATTAAATCTGGTCGGGTTGATAGGGTTTGTCCTAACTTGATGAAGATTGGTCCCAGGGATTCTAGAGCACCCCTTACCCGTTGTCCGTCTGACATATGTTTCAGTCCTTTTTTACCGAAAGGTGCCAAAAGGTTAATCATGCTGAAAAAGTTAATGCCTTTGGCAGGGATTAAGTGGGTGATTCGATAAGCAGCCAAGGTGTGGGTGATTTTAAGCAGACGGAATATATTCATTCTTTATTGGTTTAGTATTTTACTTATTTTTCTTTCTAAATCAGTTACATCAGCGCTGAGGTCATCTACTTGGTCCAAAAAAACATCCATTTCTTCTGGTGAAACCAATGCCTGGTTTTCTTCAAGTAAATATTCTTTGCTGCTGGCTTTGAGGCTGTTTGCAAAACTTTGACCTGCTGAAGTGATGCTTTTAATGAGGTTTGAGACATGATAGCCAGGTACTTCACCCAATAAGTCAGACCAGGCTTGTTCCCAGTCTGGGCGTAATTGTTTCAGGAAATCTGCCACAAATTGACCGGTGGTCGCATCGCCATTAATGGTGACACCATCCAAGCCAGGAATGTGTTGATTGGTGCTCATGGCAAATAAGGAGGAAGGTTTACCGGTGATGGTGGTATGCACTTTTATATCATCATCAGTACTGACTTCAATGGTGTCTTCTTTCAGTAACAGTACAATGGTTTGATTGATGGGTTGAATGTTGATTTTTACATTCTTGCCGGCCAAAGGTTTTAGTTTTTTGATTGATGATTGATCGTACTGAATTAATTTTTGAATTGCTGAATTCATAATCCGAGACAGCAATGAAGAATCATTGGTGGTCATAATTTATAGCCTTTATGAATCGCCACGATGCCGCCAGATAAGTTTTCAAACCCACACATTTCTAAGCCAGCTTTTTCAAACATGCTTTGTAAAGTTGCTTGGTCAGGGTGCTGCTCAATTGATTCGACTAAATATTGATAAGAATCACGGTCATTGGCGACAAAATGACCAATTTCAGGCAGGATTTTGAATGAATAAAAGTTGTATAATTTTTTCAGTGCACTGTTGTTGACCTTTGAAAATTCAAGTACCAAAGCTTTTCCACTGGGTTTTAATACCCTATACATTTCATTCAGAGCCTGTTGTTTGTTGGTAACATTTCTTAAGCCAAATGCCATGGTGATGGCATCAATTGAGTTGTCTTCCAATGGCAGTTGTTCTGCATTCATTTGGATACATTCAAATCGTCCCATAAAGCCTGCATCTATCATTCGATCATTGCCGACATCCAGCATGGCTTGATTGATGTCACCGATTATTACTTTGCCTTTTTCACCAATTTGTGGCATCAATAACTTAGCGATGTCGCCAGTGCCGCCAGCTAAGTCCAGCACCAAGTCACCAGAATGGATGCCACTGGTGGCGACAAAATGTCTTTTCCATAAGCGGTGAACGCCACCGGACATCATGTCGTTCATTAAGTCGTACTTGGCTGCCACAGAAGTAAAAACTTCGCCAACCAAGGTTTCTTTTTCATCAGTGGCCACTTGTTTAAAGCCAAAATGTGTGGTTTCTTGTTTAGTCATTAGTGTCACTTTTTGTGGGTTTAAATAATTCTCGTTTGAGTCTGATTAATGATGAAATGTCTTCATCACCATGGTCTAAACTCATCAACTTAGCATATTCATTGATACTGTCTTCAACCAACGGCATGGTGGCACCCATCTCTTCAATGGTTGATTGGCATATTTTTAAATCTTTGTGCAATAAGCTCAGTTTAAAGCCAACATTGAATTCATCATTAACCATGGTTTGACCACGGTTTTCAAGAAACCAGTTGCCAGCGGCGCCTGCACTGAGAACCTCTATGGTTTTCTTCATATCTAAATTACAGTTTTCTGCCAATGCTAATGCGGAGCATACCGCTTGTGCGACACCGGCAACCATCACTTGATTTACCGCTTTTGTGGCCTGTCCTTGACCCACTCTTCCCATGTGGGTGATTTGACTGCCGATGGCCGAGAATATATCGGCTGCACGTTTGTACTGTTCACGATCAGCACCAACCATGATAGAAAGTGAGCCTTTTTTGGCACCTTCGACTCCGCCAGAAACAGGGGCATCAATAAAACCAATTCCTTTTGAGGCCAAATCATCAGCCAAGCTCCTTGCGGTGTTTGGGCTCACAGTTGAACAATCAATAACCACCGAACCTGGAGCCAAATAATCAATAAAATGATGTACCACAGATTTTAAATCTTCATCCGCTGAAACACAGGTTAAAACACAGTCGGCCTGTGAAAACAGGTCTTCATCATCTTCAAATTCAGGTAAGTCCAGTTCATTGCTTAATGCCAATGACTTGCCTTCAGTCCTGTTTTTTACCCCAATTAACAGTCCGTGGTCTTTTAAGTTTCTTGAAATAGGGCGACCCATAGCACCTAAACCATAAACAATAACTTTGTTAAGTTTTAATTCGCTCATTGTGATTAAAAAAGAGTTGAGTTTTAAAACGACATTATAACCGATAGTTAATCCGCGATATATTCGTAAATAACAATAATACTGTTGTCAGTAACTTTTTCATTTTGTAGACGTTATCCAAAAGAGCTGTGTTTTGAGGTAAAATCCCGAACATTATGTATTCAGCGATGTCACTCAAGTATATGCTTGTGGCTGAAGATGAACGTTAAATTAAACTATGGGTACTAATATATGAAAACAATTTTTTCTGTGATTACGATGTTGGCATTGGTTGCTTGTGCACCCAATCATCAGGTCAAAAAATCTAAAACGAACAACGATGGCACGTCGATGGCACAAGCCGATTCACGTGTATTTACTCAGCCCTATGACATGAGAACCTTGTCTAACGGTTTGAAAGTTATTGTGGTTAAAACGGATTACCCTGGTGTGGTTTCTCTACAAATCCCAGTTCAAACAGGGTCAAGAAACGAAGTGGAACCAGGTAAATCTGGGTTCGCACATTTCTTTGAGCACATGATGTTTCGTGGAACAGAGAATTACAGCCAGGAACAATATGGGGCTATGTTGAAAGAAGTGGGTGCTGATCAAAATGCTTACACCACAGATGATTATACCAATTACCATGTAACATTCATAAATGAAGATTTAGAGCGTATGTTGATGTTGGAGGCTGATCGTTTTAAAAATCTTAAGTTTTCAGAAGCTCAGTTTAAAACCGAAGCCTTGGCAGTTAAAGGTGAGTACCTTAAAAACAGTGCCAGTCCATTCAGTCAGTTGTTTGAAACAGTGCGAAAAAATGCATTCACTCAACACACATATCGTCACACCACGATGGGTTTCCTTGAAGACATAGAAGACATGCCAAATCAATTGGATTATTCTTTGGAATTTTTCGATCGTTGGTATCGCCCTGAGAAAGCAGCGGTGATTATTGTGGGTGATGTGGATGTGGAAGAATCACATGCCATGGTAGAAAAGTATTTTGGTGACTGGGAACGTGGAAATTATAGCGTTGATATCCCAGTGGAGCCACCTGCAATTGGCACACAATCACACCATATTCAGTGGGAATCAGAAACTTTGCCCATGTTAGGCTTGGTATTTAGAGGCACATCGGCTGATCCAACGGTAAAAGACAAAGCAGCGATTGATATGCTCGGACAAATATATTTTGGTCAGAATTCAGACATTTACCAGGACTTGGTGGTTAACAGACAATTGGTTGATGCCTTGTATTTCTACACGCCAGACAGCAAAGACCCAGGTTTGATTTATTTGTTGGCACGATTAACCGCGAAGGATAATTATCCAGCAGTTCATCAAGCGTTGTTAGATACCATCGTTAAGTCTCGATCTGAGACTGCAGATAACAGTAAATTGAACGACATTAAATCTGCAGCCCGTTATGGCTTTGCTAATGCTTTGGATAATTCTGAAGCCATAGGTGACATGTTGGCATCAGTGGTTCAATACAATCGAGATCCTGAATTCATCAATCAGCAGTATGCTCAGTTAGATCAAATCACTGCAGCGGATGTAAAATGGGCCGCCAATAAATATTTGGTCGATGATGGCCGTATCATGGTTACTTTGGCGCAAGATGAAAGCATAGACAGTATTAACAATGATTTCGATTTGGCTGCTATGGTTGCAACTGCCAGTCAACCTAAAATGGCCAAATTTAAAGTCACTGACATGACCAACACCAGTGACATTGTTGATGTGAAATTCTTATTTAACACCGGCGCAGCACAAGACCCTGCCGGCAAAAAAGGTTTGGCTGCTTTGACGGCATCGATGATTACACAAGGTGGTTCTGCCACCAAGAGCATCAAAGAAATTAATAAAGCCATGTTACCAATGGCTGCCTATTTTGCTTCGCAAGTAGATAAAGAAATGATTTCATTATCGGGTCGGGTGCATCGTGAGAAAGTCAGTGAATGGTTGGATTTGGTGATGGATAGTTTATTGAACCCAGGATTCCGGGAAGATGACTTCAATCGCCTAAAAACCCAGCAGATTAATGCCGTGCAAACAGATTTGAAGCAAAATAATGACGAAGAGTTGGGTAAAGAAGTGCTTTATCAAAAACTTTATCCAGGTCATCCTTATGAGTCATTGAACAATGGTCATATCGACGATTTAGAGGCCATTACTTTGGAAGATGTTAAGACATTCTATCGCGATCAATTGACCCAAGCTAACCTGAATGTGGGCATCACTGGTAACTTGGCTTCAGAACACAAGCAAATGATGTTAGATCGAATCACTAATGAATTGAATCCCAAAGGTGTAGAAAAAGTGACTGTTGGCGAAGCTCCTCAGTTGTCAGGTCGTCATGTCACCATCGTAGAAAAGCAAACCATGCCGACTGCCGTGTCTTTTGGTTTCCCGATTGAAGTTAATCGGTCGCACCCGGATTGGGTGGCTTTGTGGTTGGTTCGTTCATTCTTAGGCGAACACAGAAACTCAAATTCATTTCTATACCAAAGAATTCGCGAAGCCCGTGGTATGAATTATGGTGATTATGCTTACATAGAATATTTTCCAGCGGGTATGTACAGAACGCAACCGGCCGCTAATTTAGGTCGTTCAGAGCAAATTTTCCAAGTTTGGTTGCGTCCATTAAGAAGCAATACCGATGCACATTTTGCCACCCGTACGGCGATGTATGAACTAGAAAAGCTGATTGAAAATGGTTTAACTGAAGAACAGTTTTTGGCGACCAAAGCGTTTTTGTCAAAATATGCTGGTTTATTACTGAAAGGACAAGATAGAGTACTGGGTTATAAGATGGACAGTGACTTTTATGGCACTGACGGTTTTGTAGACTTGGTAACAAATGGCTTGGATCGTTTGACTGTTGAACAAGTCAATGCCGTGATTAAAAAGCATCTACAAACAGATGATATTCAATTTGTATTCATTACCAAAGACGGTGCCGATATGAAAGACCGTTTGGTCAATGAAACCACATCTGCGATGACTTATAACTCAGAAAAGCCAGCCAGTCTGATGGCTGAAGATGTTGTTATACAAGACTACAAACTGAATTTAAAGGAGTCTCAAGTTGAAGTGGTTGAGATAGAAAAAGTTTTTAAATAGTACATTGAGTTATCGATCATATGCCAGGTATTTAAATTAAATACCTGGCTTTTTTTTAGCTGTGAGTTGTGCATTGAAAGTATAAAATATTTATATTTAGCTAAATAAACAATAACAATGGTGTTAAATCAATGATTTATAGAGCAAATTATTGATTATCTTGTTCGATTCAAATATTATGCATTAAATTTTTTTTATTTTAATGATAAACACAGGGGAATATTGTGAAAAAAAGAATAATTGCTTTGGCGTTAATGTGTATGGCTACCATCTCACTGGCTAATAATCAAGAAACAGTTGGTGATTCAATTGAGGGTGCAACTGATATAGAGACCAATTCAACCACAGTTGTTTATGGTGGTGGGGCAGCTGTAATTTATGACAATGGTCCACTGGTCAATAGTCCGGGTACCGGTATTGGTGGTGAAGATGAAAGTGTTTTGCAAGTCACTTCATTAGGTATGAATACTTTAGGAGTGGGGCATCAACTTTCTGCTGGATTTAGAATTGCTGATGATTTTACAGTGGCAGGTGGTGATTGGGATATTGAATCTATTGATTTTTATGCCTACCAAACTAATGAAACAGCTTCGACCATAACGGCCGTTAATTTACAAATATGGGACGGTGTTCCTGGTGCAGTTGGTAGCACGGTAATTTTTGGTGATGGCAGCACCAACCGCATGAACAGTACTGGAAATTCAGGGATTTTGAGGGTCGAAGAAGCCACTTCTGGGACCACAAATAACAGACAAATTGCTGTTAGTAATGTGACAGTTGGAATTACATTGTCTCCAGGTACTTATTGGTTGGATTGGCAATCAGATGGTTCAGGTGTTTCAGGTCCTTGGGCGCCGCCAATTACCATTAATGGGCAAACCACAACGGGCAATGCTTTACAATCTAGTGATAATGGTGTTACGTATGTTGCGCTAGAGGATGGTGGCACATTGACTCAACAAGGCTTGCCATTTGTTGTATATGGTACATTACCACCACCACCAGTGGTACCTACTTTGAGTTTATATGGATTGTTACTGTTGGGTTTAATCGCATTGTTTTTCGGGCGCCGTTTTATTCGTCAGTAAAATTTATATCATTTAAGCTGTTAAGGCCACTTTTTGTGGCCTTTTTTAATTGTAAGATAATAACTTTGGAGTCGTTAATTGTTAAGTTATAGGCATTCATACCATGCTGGAAATTTCGCTGACGTGTTAAAACATGTGGTCTTGGTCGAAATTTTGATGCATTTGTTGAAAAAAGACAAACCCTTTACATACATAGATACCCATGCAGGTGCGGGACTGTATGCACTTGATTCTGCTGCAGCCAATAAGGTGCAAGAATATAAGGCGGGGATTGCTCTATTAGATTCAGCACAGTTACCAGAATTGAGAGACTACTTTTCCGTTATCAATGGAATGAATGCGACGAGTCTGAGTCGTTACCCAGGGTCTCCATCGTTTGCTGAATATTTTTTACGGAGTCATGACAAAGCTTTTTTGCATGAACTACATCCTACTGATTTCAAACTGTTGAATAATCACTTTAAACAGGACCTGCGGTTTTCTGTAAAGCAAGCTGATGGCTATACAGGTTTGTTGTCTTTATTACCTCCTGATTCAAGAAGAGGCTTGGTGCTCATTGACCCCTCTTATGAAATCAAAAGCGAATACTCTCAGGTTATAGAATCACTGATTAAGGCGCATAAAAAGTTTGCAACAGGAACCTATGCAATTTGGTATCCAGTGATTCAGCGACAAAGAATTAAGCAAATGGAGATTCAACTGTGTAGGAGTGGCCTTAAAAACATTCAAAAGTTTGAATTGGCAGTCAAATCCGATACTGAAGAGTCAGGTATGACCGCGTCAGGAATGTGGGTCATTAATCCACCCTGGTCATTATTTGACAAGATGAAATCTGTCTTACCTAAGTTAAAAACTGCGTTAGCGCAAGATGAACATGCTTATCATCGTTGTGAGGTTTTGGTGGAAGAGTGATGCCCAACCAATGACCTGAATTTGGTTGGGCATTCATCGTTATTGTACTGCAGTGATATACAATTCTACACGTCGGTTTTGACTGCGACCATATGCTGTGTTGTTATCTGCAATGGGTTGGGTTTCACCCAATCCTAAAGGCGATAAGCGCTCTCCAGGAACACCTTGAGCTGCTAAATAATCGGCCACACTGTAGGCTCTTTTGTAAGATAATTCTCTGTTGTATTGGTCTTTACCGACTGAGTCTGTATGACCAACAACATCCAAAACAGTGTCTTTGTATTTATATAAAACTTTGGCCACTGAATTTAAACTGGGGTAAAAACTACTTTTGATGTTAAATTCGGCGGTGTTGAAGGTGATGTTGCTTGGCATGATCAATTGTATTTGATCACCTTCGCGTACGACCTGAACGCCGGTGCCTTGAAGTTCGCGACGTAGTTCTGCTTCTTGATGGTCCATATAAGCACCAACTCCAGCACCAATAGCGGCGCAACCAGCTGCTGCATTTCGGGCGCTTTCTGAGTTACGGGTGGCTCCAATTAGGCCACAAACAATGGCACCAGCTGCTCCGTATTTAACACTTTTGCGTACTTTTTGATCACCGGTATAAGGGTCGGCAGTGGTACAAGCTTGTAAAACCAAAAGACTCAGAATGAATATTGATATTTTTTTCATCATATAGTTTTGTATATTGTTAGGAAGTGACTATGGTACACAATGTAAGCTTAATAATATGTGAATATGCGGTCTGTCATTGCGATAAATGTTTAATCAATTTAAGCCATCAATACAAACAAAGTCCTTAACTTAGAGCTCGATGTCTCTATATTACTGAGGCAATTGGTAGACGAGTCTGCATGTTTATTTATGTTGAGCTATTAGGTTTTAAATTTTAAATTTAATGTAAACGGGCTTATTGACCATAGGTTGTGTCGATTTGCCATCTGGTCCATTGTGAACCTTTACATTTGCTTGGAACTGATCCTGGGCTCGGTCTTGATGTTCATTAATTTCCGTATCTTATAAATTTTAATACCTTTGGTATAAGTTAAATAGAAGAATTTTTGGAACATGTCACTGTCTTCAGAGAGGGTGGTTGAGTACTTCTCCTGGTGGTCAACTCGACTGATATTAGTCCAGTCGGTTACGTCTAAAACAGCATGAGGGTCATTGAACACGATGTCTTCAATGATATCTGATGGTACGTCAAGCTTGGCATCTAGAGGGTATCGCAATGCATATTCCCCAGTGTCAGTGAGCAATACTTGTAATTGGCAATATGGTTTAAATCCACGGTATTCACCTTGATTTTCACTGTTTTTAAGAAAAACTAAGAAACGTTCTCCTTCATCTATACGATCGGGGTAATAACACACGTGATCTTCAAATCCTTTGCTGCTAACAATCAATAAATCATTTTTTTTGACGCCTTTATAAGGTACCCGAACTGTTAGAAAACCTTGTCCTTGGGAATTGAGGTCTCTGGTTTTAAGGTAGTCAATATTCACCACTTGAGCGATGGCAACCACATCTGCCCATGCGGCAGCTTCGGCAAAGGATTTGAATTCAACCGGTTGGATGGGCGCATAATCAAAACCGAAATCTCGATTGGCTTGTGGTAATAAATTTGATTCGGTGCCTTGAGCAAATGATGTATTGACAATGCAGACCAATGACAGGATTAAACAAGTTTTGAAAGTAGTTAGTGATTTCATAAGCCCCTTTGACCAATTAGTTGTTCGATAATTCAATGTATTGTAGCAATTTTTTGCCCCAGCTTTAACGCAGAACCTGCGCTTAAGTCGGTTTCAAAGGAGATGCTATTTTTGGGAAACAATAAAATAACTGTTGAGCCCATATTAAACCGGCCCATTTCTTCACCTTTGGTGTATTGGGTTTGTCCCTCAAGTAATAAGTCGGTAACTTCACTGCCATATGGTGGGGTGATGATTCCATTACAAACGGTTTCAATACTGGACACAAGTATGGCACCGACGTAAACATAAGCCACTTTACCAAAACTGGTTTGTAGGGTATTTACCAATCGTTCGTTTCGCGCAAACAAACGGGGGATTTTTTGGGTGGTCCAATCTGCCACACTGAATAGCCGTCCTGGCACATGTCTTAAGCTTTTAATTTCACAGGCTACAGGCGCATGCATCCGATGGTAATCTTTGGGTGATAAGTAAATGGTAATGAATTGTCCATCGACAAAATCAGAATCCATTGGAGTGGCCAATAAGTCTTGAATGGTATAGTGATGTCCTTTGGCTTGAAGAATTTCATCTTTATTGATGGCACCAATTTGCGAAATCATACCATCTACCGGTGAAATTACACTGTCTTTTGATGGGTCAATGGTTCGACAACCTGGTTTAAGCGCCCGGGTAAAAAATGAATTAAAGTGAGGGTAATCATTGTAATTTTTAGAGGCGGCTTCATCCATGTTGATATTGAATGATTTTATCATTCGATTAAGGGTAAAGTTTTTGATTGGTTTGAAGCGAATCCGCATCAATGCATGCATTATTTTAGATAACAGTCGATGTGGCAGAATATATTGAAACAACAAGGCGATGGTTTTCATGGGCGCTCCAAGAGTAATTGGATGTCAGCTGCTATTGTATCCACTTCATGTGGTGCCGGAAAAATTCCAATCCGTTCACCTTGGGGATTCAATACAAACAAAGCGGATGCATGGTCTACATCATAAACCAGATCTCCCTTTTGATGTTCAGCCACGTGATAGGCCACACCCAATTGTGTGGTGATTGATAGAATGTTGGCTGCATCACCTGTTAATGCCTTGAATTCTGGGTTGAAGTAATTGATGTAATCATTGAGTACCTCAGGGGTGTCTCGATCTGGGTCTACAGATATAAAAACAAAGTTAGGTGGTTTGACCTGATTGTTTTTAAGAATTTTGTCAATCTTTTGCATTTCTAATAAAGTGGTGGGACAAATATCTGGACAATTGGAAAAGCCGAAAAACAGGATGGAATGATTGCCTTTGAATTGTTCATTGGTCCACTTTTCCCCTAAATGACTGGTTAACTGGAAGCCGGAAAAGGCTTTGCCTTCTGGGAAAAGTTTTAAGGCTTGATAGGAGGGGGCTGTAACTTGGTGGTTTGAATCATTGTTACATGCTGTTATTACCAAACAACAAAACAAACTAAGTGCTAGAATTTTCATAGAATAACTCATCATAAAGGTATTTTAACCGTTGACCTAAACTCAAAAAACAGGCATTGTATCTCTTTTTCAAATTTGAGTCCTCTACAGGTGAAATAATTGACTACATTAATTAAAGATTTATTTAATCAATCTGTTGAATATCTACAACACCAAGATGTATTTCACGGGCACGGGGTTGAGCTGGCCGAAGATGAAATAGTGCTGTTGTTTATGCATGTTTTACAGGTTGGTTTTGCAAGCTTGAATCAAATGACTGAGGAAACAATCAGCCCTGCTTTACAAAAGGATGTAGAACAGGTCTTACACCAAAGGGTGGCTGAGAAAATCCCCATGGCCTATTTGGTTGGTTTTTCTGTGTTTGCTGGATTGAAATTCAATATAGACCAAAGGGCGTTGATTCCACGATCACCTTTTGTTGAATTAATTGATTTGGGATTTAATCCATGGGTTGATCTTAATGCCACTGAACACATTTTAGACTTATGCACTGGATCGGGTTGCATTGGATTGGCTATTGCACATTATTTCCCTACGGTAAAGGTCGATTTGGCTGACCTCAGCACCGATGCGCTGGCATTGGCGGCTGAAAATGTGGCTGATTTGAAGCTTCAACAGCAAGCTCGTTGTCTGCATTCTGATTTGTTCAGTGAACTCAGAGGGCAATATGGTTTGATTGTATCTAACCCACCTTATGTGGCTGACGATGAATACAATGAATTGCCAGTAGAGTTTTCTCATGAACCCAAAATGGCTCTGGTGAGCCAGCATCAGGGCATGGAAATACCGATAAAAATTCTTTACCAAGCTGCTGACTATTTAACCGAGGATGGTTGTTTGTTTTTAGAAGTGGGGTATAACGATGCGGTTTTAAGTCGTGTTCTGCCTGAGGTTGAATTTGAATGGATTGAATTCAGTGTAGGTGGACAAGGAATATGTGTTTTTAATCGTTCTGATTTGTTAAAGTATCGACCATTATTTAAAGAATTCTTAGATACCCATGTCGCATAATACATTTGGCAAAAATTTACGTTTTACCTCATTTGGTGAATCTCATGGCAGCACCATCGGTTGTGTTTTGGATGGTTTTCCGCCAGGAATGGCCATTACCACCGAGGAAATAAAACAACAATTAAAGCGAAGGGCTACGGGACAGTCCCGGCATACTTCCCAACGAAAAGAAAAAGACGATGTACAAATTGTGTCGGGTGTATTTGAAGGGGTAACGACAGGTCACCCAATTGCTTTGATTATTGAAAACACAGATGCGCGAAGTAAAGATTACAGTAATATTGCTAAACAAATAAGACCTGGCCATGCAGATTTTAGTTACTGGAAAAAGTATGGTATCCGTGATTATCGAGGTGGTGGTAGGTCTTCAGCCAGAGAGACCACTATGCGTGTTGCAGCAGGTGCTTTGGCGCGTAAGTGGTTGAAGCAAAACTACAACATCAGTATCACAGCCTGGTTGTCTCAATTGGGCGACATTCATTTACAAGCTGGTGATTTGTCCAAAATTGACGAAAGCCCGTTTTTCACGGGAGAAATCGACCGGGTTGCAGAATTAGATGCGTACATGGATCAACTGCGAAAATCGGGTGATTCTGTGGGGGCTAAAATCAGTGCCAAAGCCTGTCATGTTCCAGCTGGGCTTGGAGAGCCTGTTTATGGAAAATTAGATGCTGAATTGGCATTGGCTATGATGAGTATCAATGCCACCAAAGGCGTTGAAATTGGTGCGGGTTTTGATGCCGTTACACAAAAGGGTTCAGACCATCGGGATGAAATTATCGATGGTGAATTTGCCAGTAATCATGCAGGCGGAATTTTAGCCGGAATTTCAACCGGCCAAGACATCACTTTGAGTGTCGCATTCAAGCCAACTTCATCATTGCGTATCCCTGGTAAAAGTATAGACACAGATGGTCATGCCATAGAAGTGGTTACCAAAGGCCGGCATGACCCTTGTGTGGGCATACGCGCAACGCCAATAGTTGAAGCCATGATGGCCTTAGTCATAATGGATCACCTTATGCGTCATAAATCACAGACCCAATCAACTCATTTAGATAAGTAAATAAAGGAAATCAATAAAAGCCATGACTAAAAAATACAATGTTGCAGTTGTCGGTGCCACAGGTGCTGTAGGCAAAACCATGTTGAGCATACTTGAAGAACGTAATTTTCCAGTAAACACTATTTATCCATTAGCCAGTGAGAGAAGTGCTGGCGATAAAATTGACTTTAATAACAAACAAGTTGCGGTTGGGAATTTGTCTCAGTTTGATTTTGCCAAAGCCGACATCGCTTTATTTTCTGCAGGTGCTGATGTGTCAGCTCAGTATGCGCCCATAGCCGCTAGTAAAAAATGTGTGGTGATTGATAATACCTCTTATTTTAGGAATGAAGAGGATGTGCCTTTGGTGATTCCTGAAGTCAATCCGGAAGCCATCAATCAGTACAAGAACAGCTATATCATTGCGAACCCGAATTGTTCGACAATACAAATGTTAGTGGCATTGGCGCCAATACATAAAAAAGTGGGTATTGAAAGAATTAATATTGCGACATATCAGTCGGTGTCTGGAGCTGGTAACAAAGGGATAGATGAATTATCAGGTCAAACGCAATCTATTTTGAATTTTCAGCCTTTGAAAATCAGTGCTTTTTCTCATCAAATTGCCTTTAATGTGATTCCTCAAATCGATCAATTTCAAGACAATGGCTATACACGAGAAGAAATGAAAATGGTGTGGGAAACACATAAAATATTAGGCGATCGCAGTATATTGGTTAATCCAACCTGTGTTAGGGTCCCTGTTTTTTATGGACATTCTGAAGCTGTTCATATCGAAACACGAGAAAAAATAACAGCGGCTGAAGTTAAAGCATTGATGACAGCGTCTGAAGGGATAGAACTTATGGATGATCCAAATGCTTTGTCTTATCCTTCTCCGGCGGTTCATTCTGCAGGTAATGATGCAGTGTTTGTTGGCAGAATTCGTGAAGATATTTCATATGATAAAGGAATTAACATGTGGATTGTCTCTGATAATATCCGCAAAGGTGCGGCATTAAACAGTGTGCAAATTGCAGAAAAATTAATAAAAATACTGGATAAAGAGTAAGTTAGCTGACTTTTTTTACATAAATTCTTGGATTTTTATTGTAGAATTAGTTACCATCAATAACGATAACTTATTATCACTAACTTACTAACGTAAAAGCATTGGGTAAATTATGAAGCAAAAATTGATTTTATTGACCTTGGTCATTGGCTTAACCATCGTCTCGCAGTCTACATTGTCTCTAGGTATGGGCAACATTCAGGTTTATTCCTCATTGGATGAGCAGTTAAGATCAACGATTGAGTTGATCACCAGTCCTGACGAAGATTTGCAAAATTTGACAGTCAAGTTAGCAAGCAGTGCTGATTATAAAAAAGTGGGTTTGGACAAATCCTTTGTGCCAAGTAGTATTTTGGTTCGCTTGGACGAAGACAATCCAAATAGGGTCAATGTGACTTCAAATGGCCCTATCAGTGAGCCAATTATCAGCTTGTTGTTGGACGTCAATTGGAACAATGGTCGGATATTAAGAGAGTTCACCATCTTGTTAGATCCGCCTACTTATGATGTACCTTCTAGTCATGTTCAAGTCAACAATGTCGTTGTAGACCCGATTCAAGAGAAAGTGATTGAAGAGCCCGTTTTACAACAACGCGAAGAGGGGGGCGATCAAGCGCAAACCACGTTCACCAATGAAGACGTGGCGAAATATGATCAATCATCAACAGAATCAGATGCTCAAACTACCGCCGAGTCTGTAGATGCGGTCTCTAGTTATGAGCCCAATGGTGATGTTTTTGTCAATGAGGGTGATACTTTATGGAGCATTGCCAACAGCAATAAATTGGGCGGTTTATCTACCAATCAAATGATGATGGCTATTTACAACAATAATTCGGCTGCATTTATTGATAACAACATCAATAAACTGATTAAAGGCAGTCAATTAAATATGCCAACGATAGATCAAGCTGAAGCCATAAGTTATGCAGAAGCTTTGGCACAGGTTGAATCGCACCACCAGTCGTGGGCTCCAGAACAACAAGATTACAGCAGTTATCAAACCACTGATGATAGCTATACAGACAGCAGTGATACTTCATCTTCGCTCGATTATGGTGTTCAATTATCTGGAGGAGACAGTGATGGCTCTGACAGTGGACAAACCAATGCGGAAGTAGGTGACAGTGAGGTGGATCAATTATCTGCTGAAGAACAATACAATCAAGAAAGTGAAAGTGTTGAATTACAAGAAAGAATTTCAGAATTGGAAGAAATTGTTGAGCAACAACAATCGGTGCTTGAAATCGGTGATGACAGTTTAGCGAATTTAGAATCTCAGCTTGATGAAGCTGCAGAAAATACTGATGCCGCTATTAATCAAGCTGTAGACGCTGCTGATGATGTTTGGGATGAAGCAGTGGATCAAGTCAGTGACAATATAGATGAGGCCACAGTAGACCCATCGAATGATTTAACTTTAGACATTGCTTCGGTTGATACATCTGAATTAAACGATGCTGATACAGATGCGACTGATGAAAGTAACTTAGTCAGCTCTGATGATTCATTGGATGTTGAGGAATCTGCTGTTGATACTGTTGATGAAAAGCCTGCTAAAGTTTCTCCACCAAAATTCAGCGTGCCAGTTAAACAAGAACCATCAATGGTTGATAAAACAATCAACTGGGTTATGGATAATTTGAAATGGGTCTTGATTGGATTGGGTGGTTTAGTCTTACTACTGATTGTGCCAAGATTTTTAAGAGGCGGTGGTGGTGATGAAGATGAGACCAGTTTCTTAGATGACATTAAACAAAGAAAATCTGATGCGACTGAAGAGGCTGAAGAATTATTGGAAGAAGCTCATGAGTCAGTCGATACCAAAATAAACCAACCTTTAGATACAGAAGAGTCGGTAGAAGATTTTGCTGATGAGATGGATGACGCAGAAGATGTTTTGGCCGAATTAGATAAATCAATTGTCTTTGATGAAAATGAAAGTGATGATTCTGAAGAAGATATATTTTCTACAGAGGAGTTGGCATCAAGTGACAATGATGACTTTGATTTGGATGGTTTCTTGAATGATAGTGACATGGATACATCAGTGACCAAAGACCATTCAAAAACATTGGCTGAAGGCGGTTTTTCAGAAGAGTCTGCGGATGATCTGGATCATTCAGACGATGCTTTTGAAGACGTTTCATTTGATGATTTAGGCATGGATTTAGATGATAAAATAAATGCAGTGGTTGATGAGGCCGAAGTGGCGTCTGAAGATGTAGTCAGCGATGTATCTGATGAGATTGAAGAAACGCTGGATTTGAGTGATGATTTGGAATTAGACTTGGATCTAGATGATGAGTTGGCTGATTTGACAACAGATGACAATAACACATCAGATCAAAACAAAGATGCAGAGTCAGAGGATGAAGCATTTAGTTTTGATGAAGATTTTGATTTTGAACTTGATGATGAGTTGGAAGAAGCAGAAGAAACAGTCGCAGCAGATGATACAGATTCAAGCGATGAATTTGATGATTTATTAGATTTGTCAGATGATGCTGCAACTGAAACATTTGATACAAACACGAGTGATAATATGGATGAAGAAATTGATTTAGGTTTAGAAGATTTAATGGATGATGGTGATGCCATTGATACTAAATTAGATTTGGCTAAAGCCTATTTAGAAATGGGTGATGTTGAAGGCGCTAAAAATCTACTTGATGAGGTTGTTTCTGAGGGTTCAGACTCACAGGTTGATGAAGCCAAGAAAATCATTGATGATATGTAATTCATTCTTGCTTTAATCTATAATGAGCCGAATTTATGATTCGGCTTTTTTTATGCGCATAGCTTGTGGGATTGAATATGATGGTGAGCCTTTTTATGGGTTTCAAATTCAAGCTCAAGAACCCACTGTACAATCCTGTCTAGAAAAAGCCATTGCAAAAGTGGCCAACCATGAGGTCAGGGTGATTTGTTCAGGAAGAACGGATACAGGGGTGAGTGCTAAACAACAAGTCATTCATTTTGATACCACATCACACCGAACTGAATGGCAATGGATGATGGGTATTAATACAGCTTCCCATGAAGGGATTTCTGTGTTGTGGGTTAAATCTGTAGATGACCAATTCCATGCCAGATTTTCTGCTATTACACGAAGCTATGAATATCAAATCCTAAACCGTCGAGTTAGACCAGCAATAAACAGACATCATTTGACGTGGGTTTCACAGCCATTGAATCATAATTTAATGCATGATGCGGTACAAATTCTGATTGGCACTCATGACTTCAATGCTCTACGTTCAAGTCATTGTCAGTCTCATGAGTCTGTTAAAACAATTCACCATGCCGAAGTGGTTAGGCAGGGCAATGTCATTACATTGCGCGTAACAGCCAATGGATTTTTACATCACATGATCCGTAATATTGTAGGTACTTTATTACCAATAGGTCAGGGATTAAAGCCAGTGGCATGGATGGCTGAAGTGTTAACCAGTTTGGATAGGAAGCAAGCTGGAATAACTGCACCACCGAATGGCTTGTCATTTACTAAGGTGACATACCCAGAACATTTTATGCTACCTGAAGTGACCTATGATTAAAATTAAGTACTGTGGTTTAACCACTTTGGATGATGTGAATAATGCCATAGACGCTGATGTAGACGCCGTTGGTTTTGTGTTTGTTAAACACAGTAAACGATTTATCGAGTCAGCACAGGCTGCAAAGCTGATTGATGTTGCTAAAAAAGCCGGGCTAATCACTGTTGCGCTGTTTGCTGATCAAGCAGCCAATGAAATTAGCACAATCATTCAATTGACTGAACCTGATATTTTACAGTTTCATGGCAATGAGTCCGCTGCACATTGTGAACAATTTGATTGGCCCTATTGGAAAGCAATTCCTATGTTAGGTGAGGCATGTTATATGGAAATCATTAAACACCATCCGAATGCAGAAGCGTTCTTAGTGGATGCTTATGGTGCAAATCAATCAGGTGGTTCTGGAAATACATTCCAATGGTTTGAATTTCCTGAAATATTAAAATCTAAACTGATTTTAGCTGGTGGTATCAATGAAAATAATGTTCACGAGGCTCTGATTAAAACAGGTGCCCGATATGTTGATACCAGCAGTGGTATTGAATCAAGTCCTGGCGTAAAATCTAGTTTTAAAATGATGGCTTTGGCAAAAAAAATAAAATCCCAATGCCCACAAATTACAGCATAAAACGACCCTATAAATTATGACAATAAAATATTCAGAATACCCCGATAAGGAAGGCCATTTTGGCCAGTTTGGTGGAATTTTTGCCAGCGAAACATTGATGCACTGTTTGGAAGAGTTGAATCAAGCTTACAGTCGTTTAAAAACAGACGAATCGTTTTTGGCTCAATTCAATAAAGATTTAGCTGATTATGTGGGTAGGCCATCTCCTTTGTACTTAGCCGAGCGCTTAACAGCTCAATGTGGTGGTGCCAATATTTGGTTGAAACGAGAAGATTTGAATCACACAGGTGCGCACAAAATAAATAATACTGTTGGTCAAATTTTGTTGGCCAAAGCAATGGGCAAAAAACGCATTATTGCTGAAACAGGAGCGGGACAGCATGGTGTGGCTACAGCAACAGTTGCTGCAAGGATGGGTTTAGAATGTGTGGTTTATATGGGTGAAGTAGATATAGCTCGACAAGCCATTAACGTGTATAGAATGAAGCTGATGGGAGCAGAGGTCAGAAGTGTTGATTCTGGCTCAAAAACTTTAAAAGATGCCTTAAATGAAGCGATGCGAGATTGGGTTACGCATGTGGATGACACTTTTTATATCATTGGTACGGTTGCTGGACCTGATCCATACCCTCAAATGGTCCGAGATTTTAATTCAGTGATTGGCAAAGAAGCTAAAAAACAATTTGCTGAGAAAGTAGGTGGCTTACCTGATGCATTGGTTGCTTGTGTGGGTGGAGGTTCGAATGCCATGGGTTTGTTTCATCCTTTCTTAGATGATCAAGCCGTTGCGCTTTATGGGGTGGAGGCTGGAGGTCATGGCGTTGACACCGGCGAACATGCTGCGTCGATAACAGCCGGGAAAATAGGTGTGTTACATGGTAACAGAACTTATGTGATGTCTGATAATCAAGGTCAAATCATAGAAACACATTCCATTTCAGCTGGTTTGGATTACCCAGGTGTAGGTCCTGAACATGCATTTTTAAATGAAACGGGTCGTGCACAATACGTGACTATAAATGATGATGAAGCATTGAGTGCATTTCACACCTTAACCAAAATAGAAGGTATTTTGCCGGCATTAGAAAGTTCTCATGCCATTGCTTATGGTATGAAATTAGCCAGTAAAATGACGGATAAACAAAATATTATAGTCAATCTTTCTGGTAGAGGTGATAAAGATGTACACACCATAGCAGCCTTAGAAGGAGTGACCGTATGAGTTTACTTAAAGCGACATTTGAGCAGTTAGCGCATAGCAAAAGAAAAGCCCTGATACCATTTATCACAGCGGGACATCCCAAACCTGGTTTAACTGTACATATTATGCATGAGTTGGTTAAAAATGGGGCTGACATCATTGAACTGGGTATGCCGTTTTCCGATCCTATGGCTGATGGTCCAGTGATACAATTTGCTTCAGAAAAAGCAATCTCTTTAGGCACTGGTATTGACCATGTGATTGATATGGTCGCACAATTCCGTAAGACTAATTCTCACACGCCAGTGGTGTTAATGGGTTATTTGAACCCAGTAGAATGTAAGGGTATTAAGGACTTTGTTGAACAAGCCAAAAAGGCGGGGGTTGACGCTTTGTTATTGGTCGATAGCCCGCCTGAAGAATCTACTGATTTGATTAAGCAATTGAAGCAGCATGACATGGAACAAATTTTTCTGGTCGCGCCAACAACCACTGCAGCCAGAAAACAGATGATTTGTCAGCATGCATCTGGTTTTATTTATTATGTCGCATTGAAAGGGGTGACTGGCTCAGCTGATTTAGACAGTGGTGCCGTTAGTAAGGATGTATTAAGTCTTAAACAATTGTCTGATTTGCCAGTTGCAGTGGGTTTCGGTGTTAAGGATGCAGATTCTGCAGTTTCAGTCGCAAAACAAGCTGATGCAGTGGTCATTGGAAGTGCATTGGTTGCGTTGTTAGGTGAGTGCGAAGACAGTGAATCAACAAGTCAAACCATTGCACAATTCATCAAACCTATCAGAACGGCTTTAGATTCGTTATAATTGTAGGTCTTTTCGAATATATTTGGAGTTCACATGAGCTGGTTTCAAAAAATAATGTCATCAAGAATTCGTACCGAAGGTGGCAACAAGAAAAAAAATATACCTGAAGGTTTATGGGGTAAGTGTCAGGAGTGTGAAGCCGTATTGTATCAACCCGAAACTTTGAAGCATGGGAAAGTCTGTCCAAAATGTGGACACCATGAATCGTTGTCTGGTAGAGAGCGCATTGAATACTTTCTTGATGATGCGCCGATGGAAGAAATTGGTCAGTCTGTTAAGCCTGAAGATCCACTTAAGTTTAGAGACAGTAAAAAATATAAAGATCGCCTCATTGCCAGCCAAAAAAGCACAGGTGAAAACGACGCTTTGATTGCTGTTAAAGGACAGTTAAAAGGTCGCTCAGTAGTGGTAACCGCCTTTGATTTTAAATTTATGGCAGGTTCGATGGGCTCAGTTGTTGGTGAAAAATTTGTACGTGCTGTACATTTAGCGCTGGAACATCAGTTGCCATTGATTAATTTTTCTGCATCCGGTGGTGCCAGGATGCAAGAATCCTTGTTTTCATTGATGCAAATGTCAAAAACAGCAGCTGCCTTACGCCGCATGAAATTGGCCGGATTACCTTACATCTCTGTCTTAACCAACCCAACGACTGGAGGCGTGTCGGCATCACTGGCGATGTTAGGCGACATCAATATTGCAGAGCCTAATGCCTTGATTTGTTTTGCCGGTCCACGAGTCATTGAACAAACTGTTCGGGAAACCCTGCCTGAAGGATTTCAACGCAGCGAATTTTTGTTAGAAAAAGGAGCGATCGACATGATTGTGTCGCGTCATGATTTGGGCGAGAAAATTTATCAATTGTTGGATTTGTTGAAGCCTGTCAATGGACAAATTATTGAGCCTGATGAAGTGATTGTCGCTGATGACCACCCACAATCCTGATCTGACTTTAAGCCTGACAGATAGACTGAATGAGCTCAATCAATTCAAAATTGATTTGGGCTTAGATCGGTTGAAAACAGTTTTACATCGACTTAAACTGCACGACCTTAAGCAACAAATTATACTTGTTGGTGGGACCAACGGAAAAGGATCAACGGTTGCAGCCTTGTGCTCAATGCTTGAAGTAAAATCTAAGCAATATGGTGCGTTTACTTCTCCTCACCTATTTAAATTCAATGAAAGAATTCAGGTTAATGGTATTCATGCCTGTGATGACGCCATTATGTCAGCATTTGCTGATATTGATGAGGCCAAGCAAGCGATAAATTTGTCCTATTTTGAGTATGCATTTTTAGCTGCGATGTTGATATTTAAGCAACATGATGTGGATGTTATTGTGCTTGAAGTTGGTTTAGGCGGTCGTTTAGATGCCACCAATGTCATGGATGCCGATGTGTCTATTATTACCACAGTTGATATAGATCACACTGAATGGTTAGGTCATGATATTGAATCCATTGCTTATGAAAAAGCAGGGATAATGCGGGCATTACAGCCAGTTATTTTCGGTGATTTTCATGCACCGCAATCTATCATTGATTACGCACAAACAGTCGGTGCCAAGTTGATCCAATTAAAGCATGACTTTAAAATTAGTTTTGATCAATCTGTATTTACTTATCAGTATCTATCACATGAATTTGTCGGATTAAACCGGCCTGTCATGAAAGGTGATTGGCAACTAAAAAATGTATCCAGTGCGCTCACTGCAATGATTGAAGTTGGCTACCAATTTACCGATGCTGAAATTCAACAAAGCATTGATAACTGGCAACTTGAAGGTCGACTCCAAACCTTGCGGACTCATCCAATGGTGTTGGCAGATGTGGCTCACAATAAACAATCAATTAGCCAGTTGGTTAATTGGTTGCTGGCCAATCCAATTGATGGAAAGACCCGAGCTGTTTTTTCAGTGTTAAATGATAAGCAGCTGGATTCTTGGTTGGGCTTGTTGCATGAGGTTGTTGATCATTGGTTTGTGTTTCAATTGAAATCTGAAAGAGGGATGGCAATCAACCAATTAAAATTAACCTTGGCAGACCATGTTTCTTTATTCTCTGCTTTTGCAACGGGTGTGGATGCATACAATGCCGCACTGATCAGTTCTCGACCAGAAGACCGGGTTATTATTTTTGGTTCATTTCATGTTCTAGAGGAAGTGTTGGAGCATTCATCCATTAATAAAATTTAAGGTATGTTGTATCTCTTCGATTGAAGAGGCTCAGTTGGCGATAGACACAGGTGCTGATGTATTGGGTCTGGTTGGACCTATGCCCAGCGGGCCAGGTATTATTACAGACGAATTGGCAGCGAACATTGTGGCTTATACACCGCGTCACATTGAAACTTTTTTGTAGACCAGTGAAAGCTCGGTTGAAGGTATCATAGCTCACCACAGTCGGGTTAATAGTTCTGCGCTTCAGGTAGTTGACAGCCTTGGTCAAGGTAGTCATCAATTGATTCGTAAGGCCTTACCCAAAGTGAAACTGGTACAAGTTATACATGTGTTGGACCAAGGTTCCATAGACTATGCGTTACAGGTGTCTCACAAGGTGGATGCTTTGTTGTTAGACAGTGGTAATCTAAACCGGGTAGTCAAAGAATTAGGTGGTACGGGTCGAGTTCATGATTGGGGCTTGAGTCAGCAAATAGCGGCATCAGTTGATGTTCCTGTTTTTTTAGCAGGAGGTTTGAATCAATCGAATGTACAAAGTGCCATCAATCAGGTGAAGCCCGGAGGTTTAGACTTATGTAGCAGTGTAAGAAGCCATCAATTATTGGATCAAGTTAAGCCGGCTGAATTCATAAAAAAAGCAAAGCCAAACTGTTAAATCAATCTGTAAAGTATTTACATGGACATAAAAAAACCGGTAAAAATACCGGTTTTTTTAAACCCTTTAATTGCCGGTTATTCTGAAGCCAGTTTAAGCCATGTTTCAACCACTGTATCCGGATTCAATGAAACACTTTCAATCCCTTGGTCTAACAACCATTGAGCCAAATCAGGATGGTCTGAGGGCCCTTGTCCACAGATGCCTATGTACTTTCCACGGCGCTTACAGGCACTGATTGCCATTGACAACATTTTTTTAACCGCTGGGTCGCGTTCGTCGAATAAATCGGCGATAAGGCCTGAATCTCGATCAAGGCCCAAGGTCAGTTGTGTCATGTCATTGGACCCAATAGAAAAGCCATCGAAGATATCTAAAAATTCGTCAGCCAATAGGGCATTGGATGGTATCTCACACATCATGATGATTTTTAAACCGTTATCACCTTGTTTTAAACCATTTTTAGCCATCAAATCTATGACGCCTTGACCTTCCTCTAAAGTCCTGACAAATGGCACCATTGCCCAGACATTGGTTAAGCCCATTTCGTCTCGAACGAATTTCAAAGCTTCGCATTCCATTTCAAAACAATCAACGAAGGAATCATCTAAGTAGCGTGAAGCACCGCGAAAACCAAGCATAGGATTCTCTTCATGTGGTTCGTACTGAGCGCCCCCAATTAAATTGGCATATTCATTAGATTTAAAATCAGACAAACGAATAATCACTGGCTTTGGATTAAAGGCAGCTGCTAATGTGGACATGCCTTCTGCTAAGCGTTTAACGAAATAGTCTCGTGGAGAGGCATAGGCTGCAATCATTGGGTCGGTGATTTGTTTGATGTCATCGGGTTGTTGATCATAAGCCAGTAACGCTTTCGGATGGATGCCTATCATGCGGTTGATAATAAATTCCAAACGAGCCAAGCCTATACCAAAATTAGGCAGGTTCTGGAAATCAAAGGCACGATCAGGATTGCCAATATTCATCATGATTTTCAACGGTGCTTCAGGCATGTTTTCTAAATCAGTTGTGTGGATATCGAAACCCAGTTCATTTTCGTAAACAAACCCAGTGTCACCTTCACAGCAAGAAACGGTGGTTGGTGAATTGTTGGGTATTTTTTGTGTCGCATCACCACAACCTACAATTGCTGGAATGCCCAGTTCACGGGCTATGATGGCCGCATGACAGGTTCGACCACCTCGGTTTGTAACAATGGCAGCGGCCTTTTTCATGATGGGTTCCCAATCAGGATCAGTCATGTCAGTGACCAACACATCACCTGCGTTGATTTCATCCATTTGTGCGATACTTTTGATCACTTTAGCCGTTCCTTGACCTACTTTTTGGCCAATACTGCGACCTTCGCAAATGACGGTGCCTTTGCTTTTTAAAGTGTAGCGTTCAATTTTCTGGCCATGGGATTCTCTGGATTTTACAGTTTCGGGTCTGGCTTGAACGATATAGAGTTCGTCAGTTACGCCATCTTTTGCCCACTCAATATCCATTGGCCGCCCATAGTGTTGCTCGATAATCATGGCTTGTTTAGCTAATTGTTGGACTTCATCATCAGTGATACTAAACTGTTGGCTGCGCTCTGCTGTAATGTTTTGTGTTTGTACGCCTGGGTTAGCTGAATCTTGTGAATAAGTCATTTCTATTGCTTTTGAGCCCAGATTACGTCGCAATACGGCAGGCCTTTCGGCTGTTATGGACGGTTTGTAAACATAAAATTCATCAGGGTTAACGGCACCTTGAACCACCATTTCGCCCAAACCATAAGATGAAGTTATGAATACCACGTCATTAAAACCAGACTCTGTGTCCATGGTGAACATCACGCCACTGGCTGCGATGTCTGAACGCACCATCTGTTGTACACCGACAGATAAATACACGTCGTCATGTTCAAAATTATGATGCACGCGGTATGAAATGGCTCGGTCGTTATATAAAGAGGCAAACACCTCGTGGGCTTTTTCTAGAATTTCATCGGCACCATTAACGTTGAGGAAAGTTTCTTGTTGACCTGCAAATGAAGCATCAGGTAGATCTTCGGCTGTTGCTGATGAACGAACAGCAACAGAGAAGTCAGTGCCTAAATCTGCTTTCATCACAGCATAAGCTTCACGTATGGCTTGTTCCAATGGGGCTTGAAATGGCGTGTCCATCACCCAGTTTCTTATCTTTAAGCCTGCTGCACGGAGCTCATCGATGTTGTCAGTGTCTAATCCCTTGAGTGTCTCACTGATTCGCTGATTCAAACCTGATGTTTGTAAAAACTCTTTAAAGGCATCGGCAGTGGTGGCAAACCCACCAGGTACTTTTACACCCAAAGCATGTAAATGTGTGATCATTTCACCGAGAGAAGCATTTTTACCGCCCACTTGGTCTAAATCTTGTAAAGTTAATTGGTCAAGTTTTATGATGTAATCAGTCATGAAATTCCTTAGGCTTAACAAAAGTCCACTATTCTATATGCTAGCGAGGCTGGCATAAATAGCCATGATGATAAAATTAAGAAAACCTGACAACTACAAGTCAATATTGGCCTATTATTGTTGTATGAGCATGGTGAATAGATGATTTAAATGCACGATTGGTGCCTTTAAGGTAAAAGGGCTTTAATTTTTTAATGTGTTTTGCTGTTAAAAGCTTAATTTCACAAGTCTATGTTGTGTTTACATTGGTATGAAGTTGTTGGTTGTTTAGGTAACCGATGGTGATGATTTCGGTCATTGGCTATTTGATTTTTAACTGATGAAGAGGTGATTGCTTTGGAGACTGTGTGACATCGGGTTAATTGAGTGACATGGTGTGGATAATTTGGTTATGTAGGCAGCCATTTATTCAAGACTGTGGCAAGATTTGTTTTTTCATTATATCTTTTATATGATAGGTGTATCATATACTCAGGGGTTAAGGCCTTTTCATCTTTTTTTTGCATTTTTATTGATTGTTTCAATGCCGCTGAAGATTGAAAGAATTTAAGTGCTATGGATAAACAAGATAACTTATGACAGAAAGAAAAAAATGCGCTATTTTTTATGTATCTGATGGCACAGCCATTACAGCAGAAACAGTAGGTAGAAGTTTAATCACTCAATTTACTGGGATTGAGTTTATTGAAAAACGCTTGGCCTTTATCAATGATCATCAAGCCGCACAAAAGGCCGCTGAAATCATTAAAAATACCCCCTCAGATTACCAAACCTTAGTCATCAATACAGTGGTCGATATTGAATTGAGGAAAATCATTCACTCAGCCGGCGGTTTAAAGTTAGACCCCTTTAATCGATTACTTCGACGCATTGAAAAAACATTAGGAATTAAAAGTGATCCTGGCGTAGGACGCACCCATGGTATGTTGGACAGTGCATCCTATAACAACCGAATTGAGGCGACTAATTTTGCTTTGTCTCATGATGATGGGGTCAATCTAAATTTACACAAAGCCGATTTAATCCTGTTGGGTGTGTCAAGATCAGGTAAAACCCCTACCTGTCTATATTTGGCTTTGCATTATGGTTTAAAAGCAGCCAATTATCCGATTACAGATGAGGACTTGGAGCGGATGAAATTACCTGATGATGTCATGATACACAAAGACAAATTGTTTGGTTTGTCGATTGATCCGTTTAGATTGTCGCAGATTAGAGGTGAACGTCGACCTAATTCAAGATATGCCGAATTGCGTAAATGTCAAATGGAGGTCAGCGATGCTGAATTGATCTATCATCGCAACCAAATTCCTTTTTTGAACACAACACTTACCTCAATTGAAGAAATATCAGGTAAGATAATGATAGCTTTGGACTTAAATAAAAGATTGTATTAATGATTCTGACCGAACAGTATTTATCCCACAGACAATATGTGCGCAAGCACAACATCAGCTTGATGCAGTTGCATGAATTCAATCATCGCCTGCTAGAAGCCCTGCTGCCAAAACACAATAAACAATCATCGGTCTTCCATTCAATTGACTCCAACACCCCATTGTTACAAGTCAAGTATCGAGAACGGTTTAAGTTCACCACAGAAATCGCCATGTGTATGATTTTTGATGATGCAGTTTCAGATGCTTTGGTTATTCGCATTTACCATGATGCGCAGTTGGCTGAGTTGGTCTATTCAAATGAGTTTGAGAAACAATTTCGCGAGTTGGGTGGGCGAGTGGGGGTCAATAATCAAGCCAGTTTACGTTACAGTCAAAATTGTTTTTTAAATAAATGGCTGATTTATTTATTGGAGAAGGGTTACAGTCAAGATAATTGGCAAGCCGTTTCAGAGTCAATTTAGACTCACAGTTACTAATTTTAGATAAGAGAAATGTACCATGAAACCAACTGATATTTCTGATCCGGAGTATTTTCATAAAGTGGTTGATTGTCAATATGCCTGTCCAGCCCATACCCCCGTACCTGAATACATTCGACTGATCGCGGCTGGCAAATTTAATGATGCATATATGATTAATTGGCAGTCCAACGTTTTTCCTGGGGTATTAGGTAGAACCTGTGATCGTCCGTGTGAACCAGCATGCAGGCGAGGGCGAGTAGAAAAAGAACCTGTAGCCATTTGTCGTTTAAAAAGGGTTGCTGCCGATAATAAAACAGACATCACTGATCGATTACCAAAAATCCCTGAGCAAAAAAATGGTAAAAAAATTGCTTTAATCGGTGCAGGCCCTGCTGCTTTGACTGTAGCCAGGGATTTAATGCCTTTGGGCTATGTGGTTGATTTGTATGATGATCAACAGAAAGGCGGCGGATTTATGCGCAGCCAAATTCCATCCTTTAGACTGCCGGAATCGGTGTTGGACGAAGAAGTTAATTACATCTTAGATATGGGTGTCATGACACACTTTAACCAAGAAGTAACCAGTATGAAGTCGATGTTAGACAAAGGCTATGATGCCATATTTGTCGGCACGGGTGCACCACGTGGACGTGATCTGCCTAAATTAGAAGGGCGTCAAGCGGGTGATGCCAATATTCATATTGGGATTGATTGGTTGGCCAGCGTGGCATTTGAACACATTGATAAGATTGGTGAGAAAGTATTGGTGTTGGGAGGCGGCAATACTGCGATGGATTGTTGTCGCACGGCGATTCGATTAGGTGGTAAAGATGTAAGGGTCGTGGTTCGAAGTCCAAAATCAGACATGAAGGCATCTCCCTGGGAGATCGAGGATGCTCAACATGAGGACATTCCCATGTATGAGAATCATAATCCGAAAGCATTTGTCACAGAAAATGGCAAGCTCACTGGTATGTTATTTGAGTTGGTCGAAGCTGTGTTTGATGAGCAAGGCAAAAGAAGTTTGGTGCCGACTGGTCAAGAAGTATTGATGCCATGTGATGATGTACTCATGGCCATTGGTCAGTTGAACTCTTTTCCATGGATTGAAAGAGACATCGGGATCGAGTTCAATGATTGGGACATGCCTGAAGTCGATAAGGTTACTTTTCAGACATCACAGCCGCATATTTTTGTCGGCGGCGATGCAGCTTGGGGGCCAGAAAATGTGATAACAGCAGTGGCTCATGGTCATCAAGCTGCCATTTCAATACATCAATACTGCGAAGGCAAAGACACCACAGTAAGACCCGCGCCAGATTTTACTTTGATCAGTCAAAAAATGGGCTTTCATGATTGGCTGTTTGATGCCCATGTCTCAGATGAGGATCGCAATATTGTCGCACTAGAAGATAAACGGAAAGCCATTTCTGATCGTAAGCTTGAGGTTGAAAAGGGGTTTGATTTATCACAAGGTTATGAGGAGGCCATGCGTTGTCTTAATTGTGATGTTCAAACAGTGTTTGAAACCGATCGGTGTATTGAGTGTGATGCTTGTGAGGATATTTGCCCTGTTGATTGTATTAACTTCATTGAAAATGAAGAAGAGGATGTGTTGCGGGATATGTTGAATGTCAAAGCCACCAATAAAACCCAAGACTTATATGTTTCCAATAATTTGAAAACCAAGCGTGTCATGGTTAAAGATGAAAATGTATGTTTACATTGTGGCCTGTGTGCAGAAAGGTGTCCAACAGGCGCCTGGGACATGCAGAAGTTTTTGTTACATGAAGCAACGGCAGGTAAGTGATGAAAAAGATATCTTCAGTAAATGATTTTGTGATTCGATTCGCCAATGTCAATGGCTCGGGCTCTGCTTCAGCTAATAATTTATTCAGCAAAGCTGTTTTTAGGTTGGGGGTGCCGGTTTCATCGAAAAATGTATTTCCATCAAACATCCAAGGCTTACCAACGTGGTTTGAAGTCAGAATTAATGAGCAAGGATATTTGGGACGCCGGGGCGGTTATGATTTTATTGTGGCAGATAATGGTCAAACCATGCTCAAGGATTATCAAGAACTGTTACCAGGTGGTTATTTTTTTTATGATTCTTCAAAACGATTGCCCGGTTCATTTAATCGGCCGGATGTGGTGCCAATTGGTATTCCATTAACTGAAATTTGTAATGCCAATTATACCGATCCCAGACAGCGACAGATATTCAAAAACATCATATATGTGGGTGCTTTGGCCTATTTGTTTGAAATGGATTTCAGTGTATTTGAACAATCAATTAAGTCTTTGTTTGCAAAAAAACCTAAGTTAATTGAGCCCAATATAAAAGCATTGATGTTGGGCTTTAGTTATGCCGAAGCACACCACAATGGCGTGTGTGATTTAAATATTCATCGGCGTGACTTAAATGCTGATCAAATATTAATGGAAGGCAATGCAGCGGCTGGATTGGGTGCGGTTTATGCAGGTGCCACTGTGGCAGGATGGTATCCAATCACACCTTCAACCTCAGTGATTGAAGCCTTTGAAAAATATTGTAAAGCCTACCGAGTGGACCAAGTGTCTGGTAAAAATAAGTTTGCCATTGTTCAAGCTGAAGACGAGTTGGCTGCAATTGGCATTGTGATTGGTGCAAGTTGGAATGGAGCCAGGGCTTTTACCGCGACTTCAGGGCCTGGTATCTCATTGATGAGCGAATTTTTGGGTTTGGCATATTTTTCTGAAATTCCTGTGATGCTAATGGACATTCAACGAACTGGACCAAGTACCGGGATGCCAACCAGAACCCAGCAATCTGATTTGATTGCAGCGGCATATGCATCACATGGTGATACAAAACATGTTTTGTTGTTTCCATCTAATCCCAAAGAATGTTTCGATATGACGGTGAGTGGTTTTGATTTGGCGGAAAGGCTACAAACGCCTATTATTTTAATGAGTGACCTGGATTTGGGGATGAATGTACACCAGTGTGCGCCCATTGAGTGGGATGATCAGCGAGTCTATGACCGTGGTAAAGTTCTTGATGAGCAACAGTTGAATGAATTACCTGAAAGATGGGGCCGTTATTTAGATGTTGATGGTGATGGCATACCCTATCGAACGATTCCAGGGACTCACCCAGAGCTGGGTGCTTACTTTACTCGCGGTTCATCGCATGATGAATATGCTGCATATACTGAAGACGGGGAGGTCTATGCCAAGGGAATGCAGCGTTTGTTGGGTAAGTGGGATACGGCAAAAAAAATAGTCCCTGCAGCAGAAATTTCAGCCCACAATAGTCAAGTGGGTGTCATTTATTATGGTACCAGTGATTATTCCTCTCAAGAGGCGTTGGATCAGTTGCGTGAAAATCAAAAAATTGATTCTATGAGAATCAAAGCCTTTCCTTTTGGCGCCGAGGTGAAGTCATTTGTCGAAGACCATGAGGTTCTTTTTGTGATTGAACAGAATAGAGATGCTCAGATGAAAACATTATTGGTCAATGAGCTGGCCATAAATCCTCAAAAAATAATTGAAGTATTGAATATCGATGGTTTGCCAATTACCGCCGAGTTTTTGGTTAATGATATTCAGCGTCATTTAGATCGATTAACAATCAGCAGTATTCAGCAGGAGGCATAAAATGACTTATATACGACCCAATTTTAGACACCCAGAAAAACACGTTAATGATATTGGCTATTCTATAAAAAATTATGAAGGTGCCTTGTCAACCTTGTGCGCTGGTTGTGGTCATGATTCAATCAGTGCCGCTCTCATTAAATCATGTTTTGATTTAAATTTAGAACCTCATAAAATAGCTAAAATATCAGGTATCGGCTGTTCCTCTAAAACGCCCACTTATTTTTTAGGCAAGGCACACGGTTTTAATTCTGTACATGGGCGAATGCCTTCAGTGACCACTGGAGCCAATATGGCTAATCGAGATTTGCTATATATCGGAGTTTCAGGCGATGGTGATACAGCATCTATCGGTATGGGGCAATTTGCGCATGTGGTTAGGCGCAACCTTAATATGGTATATATCGTAATGAATAATGGCTGTTATGGTCTCACCAAAGGTCAAGACTCAGCAACAGCAGACAAGGGGTCTGCCAGTAAAAAAGGCATACCCAGTGTGTTTGATTCAATCGATTTGTGTCAAATGGCCTTGCAACTGGGTGCAGGCATGGTAGCCAGGAGTTTTTCTGGTGACAAACATCAATTAATTCCGTTAATTAAAGCGGCGATTGAGCATCCAGGATTTGCCTTTATTGATGTTATTTCACCTTGTGTGACATTCAACAACACACCTTCATCAACCAAAGGTTATGAGTATGTGCGAGATCATTTAGAGGCCTCAGGTACGATAGATTTTGTGCCCAATAAATCTGCCATAACCATTGACTATCCAGCTGGTAGTTCTAAGCGGGTAACCGTGCATGATGGCAGTGAATTACACCTGCATAAAAACAACACTGATTATGATTTAAGTAGCAGAAAAGAAGCGATGAACCGAATTGAAACAGTTAAGGAACAGCATAAAATATTGACCGGCCTGATATATCATGATGATTCAGAGCAAGATACTCATGGCAAAATCAATTCAGTTGAGGTGCCTTTAAATAGTCTGACACAGGTTGATTTGTGTCCGGGCTCTTCCATACTTGATGCCTTGAATGCATCGTTGAGATGACTTTTGGATAAGCACTATTTATACCAAAACGCAGTTCAATGCGTTGAAGCTGAAATTGATTTTGTTGAAGCGACTTTTAAGCATCTCAAAGGGCGATCAGCAAGGCGTTTGCGTGAAGATTTTTGTGGTACGGCTCAAACGGCTTGTGAATGGGTCGGTCGGCATCAAGACAATTTGGCTTGGGCGGTTGACTTTGATCCTTTGGTTTTACAATGGGGCCAGGATAACAATGTATCTGAATTGAATGCCAATCAGCAGAGTAGAATACACTTGTTGAATGAAGATGTGATGACAGTAAGTTATACCGACCCAGATGCCTCTAACATGGATGCAATTTTGGCGATGAACTTTAGTTATTTCATCTTTATGGAAAGAGATTTAATGATAAAGTACTTTAAATCTGTTCGGTCATCATTGAAATCGGATGGTGTGTTTTTCTTGGATGCTTTTGGTGGTTATGAAGCAGCAAAGGAATTGAAAGAAGATCGTGAGTGTGATGGTTTTACCTATACATGGGAACAGGCCAGTTTTAACCCAATTAATTCTCAAATGCAGTGCTATATACATTTTCTAACCGATGAAGGCATAAAAATGGACAAGGCTTTTGACTACTATTGGCGATTGTGGACTTTGCCTGAAATTACGGACATGTTATTAGCAGCTGGGTTTTCAACTGCAGAAGTTTATTGGGAAGGTACTGATGAAAAAACAGGTGAAGGTGACGGTATATATACCAAATCAAAAATAGGTACAGCCGATGCCAGTTGGGTTTGTTATCTGGTTGCAGAAAAGTGATGTTTCAATGGTTTATTCTGAAAGTGTTTTGATGTCTTGTCTTAAGCTTTCTTTTTCCTTGATGTTCAATTCGATGGTTCTTTTTAAAATTGCAAAACTGTCCATATCTATTTGAGTCCACTCAATCCCGAATGTATGTTCATTAACATGAACCACTTTGATATTCATGATGATTGCGGGCGAGTTTTCAATTGGAATGCTCAGTCGCAATAAATCACCGTTTTTTACTGTGTGATCATCTGACCATGACAGTAAGGCACCTTTTAATGAAATGTCGTGAATTTGTGATACCCAGCTTTTCATCCCGGTGTACAAAGTAACCTCTTTCATTAAAGGAATTCGAGTGAATCTTCTGCGCTCAGAATTTGAGTTAGTTTTCATGAATCGAATTGTATTTGATTTTTCCATCAGCGCAAACGTTAACTTACAGATTATTTATTTTATCATTTGTAAATATTGTAAATTGTGAACTCAATACACTAATTGAATTAAAATTTCAGCCAAGTCTTTATAGTCTTCTTTGTTGACTTCAACAAAACCATCTGTGTTCAGTTCGGCCAAAATATCAAAAGAATCTTCGTCTTGACCAATACTTATGATGGCTTTTTTAAAAGAATCTTTTAATTGAGGACTTACATTAGGAGAGGCTAAAAATGTTAATCCAGGAAATTCCTTGCTTTCTTTTAGGCTGACAAAATTGGGGTACAATTCAAACAGTGAGCTTGGAATGATGGCTGCATCTGCCGATTGTGCAAAAACTTGTTCAATCACATCCTCCCAAGACAGTGCGGTTACGATTTTTTGTGGTTGTAGAAATAAATCTGTAAACCATTGGTCAAATAATACAGAGCCTAAGTTGGGATTGGGTAATGTAACTACTCTGTTTCCAACCAAAAATTCATCAATACTTTGACCTTCTGTAGGTTCGGAATTTGCAATTAAGTGGTAGGACATATTTTCTTGTACCCTGGCCAGTGGTTCGTAGTTCTTTTCCTGCATCCTGTAGGCTGCCACATGTGAAGCATCCAAAGTGAAGTCGGGTTGATTGTTTTTTGCAGAGCGCCAATAGAAATAATAATTGTCAGCATTTTGTAATTGAACGGTGAGTCCAGTCTTTTTTTCGAGCCAGTTTTTAAGTGGTTCATAGACAAATTCAGCTTGATCTTTAGGAAAGGTTGCTTCAATCGCTAATGTGATTGTTTGGCTGAATGCGTTTTGAACTTGTAATAATACAAAGCAAGTAAAAATGAATTTAAACTTTTTCATTGAATGTCTCATCATTAATGTTTAATTACAGATACAAATTATAATAGCATGATATTAAGGATTAATAAATATCTTCATTTGATGCATGGTAATAAGTGCATGGCATAATCTTGGTGCCATGGGTTCTAAAATACGGGCCATGCTCGCAAATAGAATTGAATGTCCATTTGTTACTTGTTTTTTGTGATAATTTGTGCACGCCATATGGTTCCAAATTTTATCACTGGCGAACAAATCTCAAGGTCTTGTCCAACGCCATCTATCGTTACTTTCTCTCCTGCTTGGTATGTTTGGCTTTGGTCAAATTGCATCAGAGTCATTCTTTTTTTAACTTTGCCGATATAATGCAACCGAGCAATGATTTCTTGACCTGGGTAACAGCCTTTGTCAAAGTCAATGGCGTTTTTTTGGTCTAGATTAACGTGTTGAGGAATAAACATTTCTGTGGTTTTGGCATTGATCCAAGGCAGTCCTTGTTCAAACATGAAGTTCCAAAAATAATCATTGTTGGTTTGATCAACTTTCTGTGTAGATATGCTTAATGATTGTAAATCCATAACTTGGTCGCTGGATTTTGACAAGCTCAACGTTTCTTGTGTTTGACTGATCGCCAAATCCATTCTGAATTTCCTTAAATTGACATAGTGATAAAAATTGTCACTTAATTCAGTATCAACGGCGATTTTGACACCATTTTCATCTGGAAAAATCAACAATGAAAAGATGATTCGCCCTTTAGGATTGCAAATGGCTGAATATTTAACTGCTTCACCAGGGTTCAATTTAGAGATAAGCTGGTTGTTAAGAAAGGCAAATGTGTCTTTACCAGTGAATTGATAAATAGTGACTTGGTTAAAAACTTGTTCATTTGTCATGTTATTGAATCTTTTATTAAATGAGGTTCAATGATATAATTTGAGCTTGTTAAAAGCCAGTTGAATTATATAAGTATGGGTTGAAATTAATGACCGATACAGATTCCGCTTTAACATCAACATATCTATGAATATATGAAAACTGATCATTCAAAAAAACAACAAGAATTGGTGCCTGATAAAACCTCACAGCCCAATAAACCTCAATCCACTGAAAAGGCCAAAGAATATGGTGGCCGCAAAGACGGTTTAGACCCTACACGTTATGGTGATTGGGAAAAAAATGGTCGTTGCATTGATTTTTAGTCAAATTACGGAGCACTCATGAGTAGTAAAAATCGTCCCCTTTCTCCACATTTGCAGGTCTACAAACCTCAGTTGACATCTATGATGTCTATTGCCCATAGGTTAACAGGTCTGGTTCTTGCCTTTGGATTGGTTGTGTTTACATATTGGTTGTATCGTGTTGTAACCAACCCAGTCATCGCTAATCAAATCACTCAATTTTTCTCATCAGGAATAGGGTCGGTGGTTATCTTTGCATGGGTATTTACCTTTAATTACCATTTTTGTAATGGTATCAGACATCTTTTTTGGGATGCAGGTAAGGGGTATTCAATACCAGTGGTTTATAAGTCTGGAATCTTAGTTATCTTAATGGCTGTGGTTTTAACTGTCGTTGTCTTTTTCTTGGGGAAATAACATGAGCTATCAATCAGATACAGCAAAAGTCAAGGGTTTGGGAACATCCAAACATGGATTTGGACATTGGTGGATGCAACGCATGACTGCAGTGCTGTTAATTCCTACAGGGGTTTTTGTCCTGGTCAGTTTGTTGCGCTTAGATGCTGTTAGCGCCCAATCAATGGTTGTTTGGATGCAAAGTCCGTTTAATTCAATCTTACTGTTGTTGTTCATTTTAACGGCAAGTTACCATGGCGCACTGGGTTTGCAAGTGGTGGTTGAGGACTATGTCAACAGCCATGTATGGCAACTTATTCTTCAGTATTTTATTAAACTCAGCATGATTTTGCTCATGATGGTTAATACCTATTCTGTCTCATCAGTTCTATTTGGATAAACAATGACTAAGAAATATAAAATAACAGAACATAAATTTGATGCCATTGTTGTTGGCGCCGGTGGTGCGGGATTACGCGCAACTATGGGTTTAGCGACCAAGGGTTTGTCAACAGCGTGTATCACTAAAGTATTCCCAACACGATCGCATACGGTTGCGGCTCAAGGTGGCATGTCCGCTTCACTGGGTAATATGGGTGAAGATGATTGGCGCTGGCATATGTATGACACCATCAAAGGATCTGATTGGTTGGGTGATCAAGACGCCATTGAGTATATGTGTCGAGAAGCCGTCCCCTCAGTGGTTGAATTAGAACATTATGGCGTGCCTTTTTCCAGAACAGAAGAGGGTAAAATATATCAACGTCCATTTGGTGGTATGACCACTAATTATGGCGAAGGAACTGCACAACGTACTTGTGCTGCGGCTGACCGTACCGGCCATGCGATTTTACATACTTTATACCAACAATCATTAAAACATGATGCTTCATTCTTCATTGAGTACTTTGCCATAGATCTGGTGATGGAAGACGGTGAGTGTAAGGGGGTGTTGGCGTGGAACTTGGCTGATGGCACTTTGCATTTATTCCGTGGACATTCTGTGATATTGGCAACCGGTGGTTATGGTCGTGCTTACTTTTCATGTACTTCAGCACATACTTGTACTGGTGATGGTAATGCCATGGTATTGCGTGCAGGTTTACCATTACAGGATATGGAATTCGTACAGTTTCACCCGACAGGTATTTATGGTGCGGGTTGCTTGATTACAGAAGGGGTGCGTGGAGAAGGTGGTTTCTTGACCAATTCCAAAGGTGAACGCTTTATGGAGCGTTATGCCCCCAATGCCAAAGATTTGGCTTCACGAGATGTGGTTTCACGTTCGATGACCATTGAAATCCGTGAAGGCAGGGGGGTAGGAAATGAAAATGATCATATTTATTTGAATTTACAACACTTGGGTGCCGATGTAATCAATAAACGCTTGCCAGGTATTGCAGAATCGGCAGAAATTTTTGCTGGGGTTGATGTGGCTAAAGAGCCTATCCCTGTATTGCCGACCGTTCATTACAACATGGGTGGTATCCCAACTAATTACCACGGTGAAGTGGTCAATAAGGTGGGTGATGATCCAGATAAAGTGGTACCAGGTTTGTTTGCCATTGGCGAAGCGGCTTGTGTTTCCGTGCATGGCGCTAACCGGTTAGGATCTAACTCCTTGTTAGATTTGATTGTGTTCGGACGTGCTGTGGCCGATCGTTGTGCAGAAATCATTAAACCAGGAACCAAACACAAAGAGTTGAGCGAGGGCGCATTGGATAAGTCTTTAGATAATTTAGATAAAACACGCCATGCACAAGGTGATATTAAAACAGCTGATTTGCGTTTGGAAATGCAAAAAATCATGCAAAACAATGCAGCTGTGTTTAGGACCGGAGAAGTGTTACAGGAAGGTTGTGAGAAAATAACCGCCACAGCAGCTAAAATTGGCAACGTTCATGTCTCTGATAATTCAATGGTTTGGAACACCGACTTGGTTGAAACGTTAGAGTTGCAAAACCTGATGATTCAGGCCAAAGTCACAATGTTCGCTGCGGAGAATCGTAAGGAATCTCGAGGTGCACATGCCCGTGAAGATTTTCCTGATCGAGATGATGATCAGTGGATGAAACACAGCTTGGCTTATATTGATGACAGTGGTGAGGTGAGCTTTGAATACCGCCCGGTACATATGTATACTTTGACCGATGAATGTGAAGTTATTCCACCCAAACCAAGGGTTTATTGAGGATTATTATGGCAGAATTTAGATTACCCAAAAACTCGAGAGTACAAAAAGGTAAGCACCATAAGGCTGAAAGTGGCAGTCATTTGACTACAGTCAAAGTCTATCGCTGGTCACCAGATGATGATGAGAACCCAAGAACCGACACTTATGAAGTGGACGTGGACAATTGTGGCCCGATGGTATTAGATGCTTTGATTAAAATCAAAGATGAAATGGATTCGACGGTGACTTTCAGGCGTTCTTGTCGTGAAGGTATTTGCGGTTCATGTGCAATGAACATCAATGGCACCAATACATTGGCTTGTACTACTTCTATCAAACAATTTAAGGGCAAGGAAATTGCGATTTATCCTTTGCCACATATGGAAGTAATCAAAGACTTGGTTCCTGATTTAACACACTTTTACGCCCAATATGCTTCAATCAAGCCTTGGATGCAAACTGATTCGGTACCACTACCCGATAAAGAGCGCTTGCAATCAATAGAAGAGCGTGAACAATTAGATGGCTTGTACGAGTGTATTTTATGTGCCTGTTGTCAAACTTCCTGTCCAAGTTATTGGTGGAATGGCGATCGCTATTTAGGGCCTGCCGTATTGTTGCAATCTTATCGATGGTTAGCTGATTCTCGTGATGAGTATACAGGAGAGCGTTTAGAAGATTTGGAAGACCCGTTCAAAGTGTACCGTTGTCATACCATTATGAACTGTGCCAATACGTGTCCTAAAGGATTAAACCCAGGTAAAGCCATTGGCGAAATCAAAAAAATGATTGCGCAAAGACATGCGCTATAACAACTTGGAACTACAGCAGAAGCTTAGATGAGTGATTATCCTGCCGAGACAGTGCCAAAAGAATTAACCCAAGGTTACTTCCAATGGCGTTGTCGGCGGGGGATGAAAGAGTTGGATTTTATCATGACTCGATATTTAGAATCAGCTTATCCAAGCATGACCAATCAAGATAAAATCCAATTCAATGAATTTCTTCAACTGCAAGACATGACCTTGTGGTCTTGGCTCAGTGGAAAACAGTCGCCTGATGATGAGTCAACGACTCGCTTGGTTGCTGATATTTGTGCCTCCGGTTACCTTAAAAAATAAACACCTCGTTTTGACTCTGAGTTGGGTTCAAATTCTACTGTGCTTGATTGGTTTGGCTTTGTTATATGGAGCTTGGTTTCAGTCTCAATGGTTGGTTTTAATCTTCCCACTGATAGTCTGGCGATATCTGTTAAACCGTCGTTTGATTCAACAGCAAACGAAGTTTGATTTAGTGATGAATTCAACAGGTCAATGGCGATTGGTGGGTTCGGATAATCAACAAGTGGATGAAGCCATATTGAAGGACTATTGGGTGACGCCAGTATTTATGGCCATCAGCTTGGTATCAGAATTGGGTAAGCACCATTATATAATTTTAAGAAATAAAATAGATGCGGCGTCATATTCACGCCTCAACGTAGGAATACAAAATAATGAACAAACAATTGATTGATAAGCCAAGGCATGTCGTTAACATCGGTGGTATCCAGGTAGGTGGGGGGGCAGTTGTGGTTCAATCAATGACCAATACCGATACGGCAGATGCCAAAGGTACAGCACAACAAATTTATGAATTACATCAAGCCGGTTCTCAAATGGTCAGGATAACCGTTAACAATGAAGAATCGGCGGCTGCAGTCCCCGAAATTATTGATCGATTAAGAGCTGCCAGATGTGATGTTCCGGTCATCGGTGATTTTCATTACAATGGTCATATGTTGTTACAAGCGTATCCTGAGTGTGCCGAAAAGCTTGCAAAATATCGAATCAACCCAGGTAATGTCGGTTTTGGTCGCAAACGTGACAGTCAGTTTGAAGAGATCATTCAAGTGGCTAAAGATTTGAATAAGCCCGTAAGAATTGGTGGTAATTGGGGTAGTTTGGATCAAAAATTAATGGCCAGAATGATGGATGAAAACGCCAACAAGGCAGAGCCATTATCCTCAGGAGCTTTGATTGAAAAAGCGCTGATTGATTCGGTGTTAGAAAGTGCTGCACAAGCAGAAAGTTTTGGTTTGGCCGCTGATCGAATTGTTGTTTCATGTAAGGTCAGCAGTGTGCAATCATTGATACGTATCTATCAAAGCCTCAGTCAGCAATGCCGTTATGCTTTGCATTTGGGGTTGACTGAAGCAGGCATGGGGAACAAAGGTATTGTGGCATCAACTGCAGCCTTAAGTGTGCTGTTGCAACAAAATATTGGAGACACTATACGTGTTTCATTAACCCCAGAACCCAATCAAGCCAGAACCGAAGAGGTTAAAATTGCCCAACAAATTTTACAAAGTCTAGAACTGCAGTCATTCAAGCCTGAAGTCACAGCTTGTCCAGGTTGTGGTCGAACCACCAGCGAGTTTTTTCAAGTGTTGGCGAAAGATGTCACTGAGTATATGGAGCGAAAAATGCCTGAGTGGCGCATTTCACACCCTGGAGTCAAAGACATGAATGTGGCAGTGATGGGTTGTATTGTCAATGGTCCTGGTGAGTCAAAACATGCAGATATTGGTATTTCATTGCCAGGGACGGGTGAAACTCCGACCGCTCCAATCTTTATTCGTGGTCAAAAATCACATACCTTGAAAGGCGATAATATCGCTGGCCAATTTATTGATATTCTGGATGATTTTGTTAGAACTCATTACTGACAGCGATATGATTTGCTACTTGAAACACAGGTTATTTGTGGGCTAAACCCCAGGATTTGAGTGGCTTTGGCTGAGACTTGTCGGTTATTTTGGCTAAAGAAGTTGTATTTATAAAATGTTACTGGGCCAATAAGTTGGGTTTGAACACTTTGTACATTTTCAAGATTTTCAATGTTTATCAATCGGCTTATTTTAGACTTGATAACAGTGTCCACTTGATGGGGTTGGTTGATTGTCATTGAAAAGATGGATGATAACTCAAAAATCAAAATGATAGCCAGTATGCGTATTGGCCAATTATTTTTAAACCATAATTGTTTTTGAAATGAAAATAATTTGCTGTCGCTGATACCCACAATTTTTCTCCCAAATTTACCGTCAGGTTTTGTGTAAATGTATTAAATAGTATAATGTTTTTACATGATGAGTTCAATTGATTCTGGAACTAATGAGCCATCAATACTGTGGTTTGAAGTTATGGGTGATGGTAACACCAATGCCAGGGTTCGTAAATAATGCCTTGTGTGTTGTCTTTGGGGTAGCTCAGAACAAAACCAAAATCTGCTGCATGCGCAGCTAACCAAGCAAACGCAGGACTTAATTCAAAGGATTCTTCCAACGGTTGAAAGCCATTGGTGCCAATGTCAATAGCACAGCCAGTATGGTGTTCACTGTGACCTGGTGGGGTGTTTGTGTTTAGAATGTGATCAAGGTGAATGCCTTTATTGATTTTATTTTGAATCAACTGAGCTTGGTATTTCATAGACCTGAATGCCGAAACCAATTGCAGCTTAACGGCATCATCATCAGCGGCTTGCTTCATCTTTTGCCAAGCTTTGTGTGCTTGAGGATGCAGTTTCGTGGGGCGGTTGAAACAATCAATGTCAGAGTCTGTCAGTTGAACAGCAGTGGGGTGAAAAGGGCAGGTTGATGTGCGATTTTGGATGTCCAGTGATTGGTTTAACTTTAGATAAAGGTTAGGCTGTGTCAATGCTTCGGCAGACACTGTAAAATGATTGTCATTTTTGACAAAGCCCATACCCTGTAAATAAGCAACGGCATGAGGTAATTCTGTTTTGGCTTTGTAATGCGAGTGGTTAATGGCTTTCATTAAACCATACCCTGCTTCAGTGGCCACTCCTAGTCCAAGTGATTGCGGTTTTAAGATGATGTTAAACCACTGCTTTTTGAAAAATAATTTGCCAATCAATTGTTGATCAAGCTGATCATAGATTGACCAGCAATTATTATGCGTAGTTTCAATGGTTAGTCTTTGTGTGGATACAGTCGTCATGGTTATTTATGATTGTAGATTATTCTTCGCTTGACTCCAATTTTTGCCGTCAAAGGTTTGATGTTTCCAGTCATTGGGGTTGAATTGGTCGATACAATGGGTGTTGATACTCCAGCAATCAGGATGAGACCTCGGTTGATAAAATGATTTGATCCCACATTGGGAACAAAATAAGTGATTGGCTTGGCGGGTGTTAAATTGATAACTGGATAAAACATCTTTTCCAGATAACAACGTGAAATGTTGGTGAGGAACAATTAAATGGTGAAAGCCTGTCATTGTACAAACTGAACAATTGCAAATCAAGACAGTTAAATTCGGGTCTGCATTGGCTTGGAATTTAACTGCGCCACAATGGCAGCCCCCTTTAATGGGTTTTTGTGCTTGGTTATTTGCTGAATTTAGCTCTTGATTTTTTGCCATTTGAGTCCTATATCGTTGGTTCTGTGGTGCTATAATAGCGCGTTTTTATTTTACTAGATACGGGATTAAAAGATGAATTTTTTTATATCTGATGCCATGGCCCAATCGGGCGAAGCAGCTGCTAACCCAATGGGTTCCTTCATATTTATCGGTGTGTTCTTTGTCATCATGTATTTCATGTTGATTCGTCCACAACAAAAACGAATGAAAGCTCACAATGAAATGGTCACAGCTTTGGGTGTTGGCGATGAAGTGATTACCAATGGTGGTACTTTGGGTGCCATTGTAACTGTCGATGAATCATTCATCAAAATTGAGGTTGCACCAGGCACTGAAATCCACGTACAAAGAAGTGCAGTGGCCAAAGTTTTGCCCAAAGGTACGATTAAATCACTTAAGTAATAAACCGCTCAATCTTATTTGAGCCAATATAAATAACAATAACAAAAAGAGAATAGCAATGAATCGATACCCTATGTGGAAATACATAATGATTCTGGCCGTCATATCTATAGGTGCACTGTACGCTTTGCCTAATATTTATGGTCAAAGCCAAGTGGTACAAATTAAAGCAGAGGAAGGCGATGCGATTGAACAGTCAACTTTAGATAAAATTGCTGAAGTATTGACTGCCAAGCAGATACCTTTTGGTCAAGTCTCAATTGATGGCGACACGGCCATCGTGAAATTTGCTGACTTAGATACCCAAAGGAATGGACAAGATGCGCTTAAAGAAGGGCTCAAGGGCTTCGATACGGCCATGAATTTAAAAGCCAATGTGCCAGAATGGCTAGAAAACTTAGGTGGTCGAGCCATGAATTTAGGTTTGGACTTGCGAGGTGGTGTGCATTTCTTGTTAGAAGTTGATATGCAAAAAGCCGAAGAAAACAAGAAAAAACAGATCAGGTCAGACATCACGGCCACACTGATTAAACAGAAAATATCTAAAAAGAGAATTGTCTGGAATGACAATGTTTTGATGATTGGATTTAAAGATGCGCAATCATTAGCCAAAGCGAGAGAGCAAATTGAAGGTGATTTTACCGAATTGACTCTCAGTGAAAATATTGGTGATGGCGTGTTTGAATTGAAAGGTTTGTTAACTGAGCAGTCACTAAAGGCGATTAAAGACAATGCTTTGAATCAAAACCTAACCACGTTACGTTCACGAGTGAATGAAGTGGGTGTCGCTGAGCCAATTATTCAACGGCAAGGCGCTGATCGCATTGTGGTTCAATTACCAGGTGTACAAGACACCACAGCGGCAAAAAATATCTTAGACGCCACGGCAACTCTTGAGTATAGAGCCACTGACATGGAAAATAATGCAGAATTGGCTGCACGTACAGGCCGAACTCCAATTGGTTCATCGCTGTATTATGAGAAAGGTGTGCCGATTCTGCTGAAAGACAGGGTCATTGCCACAGGTAATCAATTGATTGATGCGCAAACAACTTTTGACCAACAAACTGGCTCGCCGGCGGTTTCTGTTAAGCTGAACAGCATTGGTGCTTCTAGAATGTTGGAATTCACCAAAAGTAATGTTGGAAATTACATGGGAGTGGTTTTTAAAGAACGCATTCCGATGGGTAAAAATGATGAAGGCGTGATGCAATATGTGGATAAGGAAGAAGTCATTAGTAACGCAAGAATCAATGGCGTATTTTCTAATCAATTTCAAACCACAGGCTTAAGTCAAAACACTGCTACAGAGTTGGCTATGTTGCTTCGTGCAGGCGCATTAGCGGCTCCAGTACAAATTGTTGAAGAGCGAACCATTGGTCCATCTTTGGGGCAGGATAACATCGACAAAGGTTTGTTATCCGTCCAGATTGGTTTGGCTTTGGTTGTGGTTTTTATGATTATTTATTATCGCTTGTTTGGTTTAATCGCTAATGTGGCATTGACGATTAATGTCATGTTGATGGTCGCTTGTTTATCTATGTTTGGAGCGACATTAACCTTGCCCGGTATTGCTGGTATTGTGTTGACTGTCGGTATGGCTGTAGATGCCAATGTATTGATTTTTGAACGGATAAAAGAAGAAATGCGCGGTGGGAACAGCATCCAGGGAAGTATCAAGGCTGGGTACGAAAAAGCCTTTTCCACCATTGCTGATGCCAATGTAACAACATTAATTGCGGCCGTTGTGTTATTTGCTTTCGGTACGGGTCCAGTCAAAGGTTTTGCTGTGACATTATGTATTGGTATTATGACTTCAATGTTTACTGCCATCGTGTTATCAAGAGCCATTGTTAATTTGGTTTATGGTCGCAAGAAGAAACTACAATCGATAGCCATATAAGGAGTTAAGCATGAATATATTAGGAAAAATCAATTACGACTTCATGAGCAAGAGAAAGGTTGCTTTGGTGTTGTCAACATTGTTAATCATTATTGCTATTGGCTCATTGGTTACCAGGGGATTGAATTTAGGTTTGGATTTTACCGGTGGTACGGTTGTCGTTGTTAATTTTGATGAAGCTGTTGATGTTTCTCAGGTTCGTGAGAAACTAGAGTCTTCTGGTTATGACAACATTGTGGTGAAAAATTTCGGCTCCAGTAAAGATGTAGAAATTACATTGCCACCACAAGAAAGTGATGAATCTGCTGCTGCCACAGCTGAAGAATCATCTATAGAAGGTGAGTCAGATGAAGCCAAGTTAAGTAATGACATTCTGCAACACCTGAAAGATTTTGATACTTCGGCAAGAATCAGTAAAGCGGACTATGTCGGTTCACAAGTTGGTGGTGAATTAATTGAACAGGGTTCATTGGCTTTATTGTATGCAATCATGGGTATTCTGATCTACGTAACTGTTCGATTTGAGTGGCGCTTCTCTTTGGGGGCGATTGCGGCTTTGGTTCACGATGTGGTGATTACAGCTGGGGTGTTTTCAATCTGGCAAGTTGAGTTTGATTTGACCGTTCTGGCTGCACTGCTTGCAGTGATTGGTTATTCATTGAATGACACCATTGTTGTTTTTGACCGAATTCGTGAGAACTTCAGAAAAGGCCGTAAAGCGACTACTGAACAAGTCATCAATACATCTATTGGTCAAACATTATCCAGAACAGTGATTACCTCATTTACCACGTTGTTGGTTTTATTGGCCTTGTTTATTTTTGGTGGGGATTTGATTCATGGATTTGCATTTGCTTTGTTGGTTGGTGTCATCATCGGTACATATTCTTCTATCTTTGTAGCCACAACCACCACGTTGGCTTTGGGCATCAGTCGAGAAGATTTAATTCCGGTTGAGAAGGAAGGGGCAAATTTAGATCATATTCCTTAATCAGGCAGCAATGCACTGATCTAAAGGCCCGGTTTATCCGGGCTTTTTTTTTGCCAGTTTGTAACAAATATATCGCAGGGCCGTTATAAGCACATAAATCCATGGCGGATGAAGTTTAATCAATAGAGGTAATTATGAAAAATTTGTTGACTGTTTTATGTATGTGTTTGGTTTCATTGTCTGTTTGGGCTGATGATTTAAAGGAGCTGGAAAAAATGTTGGGTACTGAAGCCAATGTGAAAATCACCTTAGGTCCAGGTGTATTGGGTATGGCTAAGATGTTCACAAAAAATGATGACGATGCTCAGGCTGTATTGTCTGGCTTAAAAGACCTGTCAATCAATGTTTTTGAATTGAATAATGGGGTCGATGCAGATGACATCGGAGATTGGATGAGTGACAAGGTAAGAAGTTTGGCTAAAAATGGCGTAGAAGAGATTGTTAAGGTGGTTGAAGGCGATGAACGTGTTCACATCATGGCTAAAGTCAACGGTATGGTATTAAGCGACTTATCCATCATGGTCTTTGAAGCTGGTGATGAGTTTGTATACATCAAAATGAATGGCGAGATTGATGTGGCTCATGTCAATGATTTAACTGAAAACTTTAACCTTGATATTGATGCATTTGAGTCAATTAGTTTGAATTTTTAAATCTAGCTAAGATCAAGATTCTTGGTAATTTAGTATGTTTAAAACCAAATTTGACTGAATGAAAAGGCGCTGTTGCAATTAAACAGCGCCTTTTTATGTTTAATTTTGGTAAAGGCTTTTAAGTTGACTGGTTAACCAAGCTGAAACTTTTAAATTGCCAGCAACGACTTGTCCTGATTGGCTGAAGTTTCTTTTGGCAGTAAAATCCATACATTGTCCGCCAGATTCTTCAGTTAATAAGATGCCACCAAGCATTTCTGACGGTTTCATGCCATTTTGCCAATAGGCATTGAGTTTACCAGCAGAAACCATGGCTAAATCTAACGCTGGGCAACCCAAAATTCGAATATCTGCAACTTGATTGCCGATGGTTCTTAATGCTTTAGATTGAAGCGCCTTTTGGTTTTCAGTGTAATTGGTTGCTAATAAAGATTCGGTTGGCTCGTTTTGATTGCTGAGTCTAAGTCGGCGTTGATTTAAGAAAGCCCCTTTGCCTTTGGTTGCCATGTATTCGTCATCAGTTACAGGGTTGTAGATCAATGCTTCTGTGGTTTTTTGGTTTTCAATTAATATGATGCTGATGGCGCAGTGTGGTATGCCATATAGAAAATTGGTTACACCCGTTAAAGGGTTAACCAACCAAATCCTGTCAGGATTGGTGTAATCAGTTAAAGTAACTCCGTCAGTTTGAATTTCATCTTCCGGATAAGCTCTTTTTAGGGTGAAAAAGATGTCATTCAAGCTCACTTGAATGGCTTGGTCAACAAAACCATTGTTTAGTTTTTTATTAACTGAGAGCAATTCATTTTTAAACATCAGTTGTTCTATTGAATTGGCCGCTTTCAGTGCTGCTTTTTTGGCAATATTCAGTTCAGGTGACATGTCTTTGATTTTGTCCGTTGATGTGACACATTGATGTGACACGTTGATGTTAAGAAGCGAACCGCGTATGATACCAAATCTTTTAACTTATTAACACTTTTGTGGACAGATTAAAAAACATCAGGTTTGTTTTATCCAACACCTCTCACCCTGGAAACATCGGAGCAGCTGCTCGGGCCATGAAAGTGATGGGGATGGCTAATTTACATTTAATAAACCCAACCGATTATCCAAGCTCAGAAGCCACAGCAAGGGCTTCAGGGGCTGATGATGTGTTATATGCCGCTGAAGTCCATGACAATTTAGATCAATCTCTGGCGTCTTGTACTTTGGTGATGGGAACCAGTGCCAGAAATCGCGGCATGGATATTGAAGTGATCGATTTAAATCAGGCGGCTAAGATGTTAACTCAAGCCGCCAAAACTCAACAGGTGGCACTGATATTCGGTAAAGAGCGGTATGGAATGACGAATGAGGAAATGCAAAGGTGCCATTATTTGGTTAAATTGCCTGCTAACCCTGAATATTCATCACTGAATCTGGGTGCAGCGATTCAAGTGGCGGCCTATGAACTCAGGATGAGGTGTCTTGAGGATCAGGTAACTGAATCAACTGAAAAAGTCGCTGAGGTGCCTTTTGCAACAGCAGATAAGATGGATAGTTTTTATCAGCATTTATTTGGCATCATGCATGACTTGAATTTTATGCACAGTGAAAATCAAAAATCGCTTGAAGAGAAGCTGAGAATGATGTTTAATCGATTGCGAATTGAAAAGCATGAAATGGATATTTTGCGTGGTTTTTTAAGCGCTGTGAACAAGAACATAAAAAAATGATTACATATTGCTTGACAGTTTTTATAAGAGCTGTAAAATGCGCGTCTCTTGCTTAGCAAGACTTACCATTATTCCCCGGTAGCTCAGTTGGTAGAGCGGGTGACTGTTAATCACTAGGTCGGCGGTTCAAGCCCGTCCCGGGGAGCCAAATTCAAAGAAAAGCCGCTTTTTTAAGCGGCTTTTTTGTTTTTAGCAATAAAATTTATTTCAGGTAAATCAGGCATCGCCAAAAAATGTAGTCTTTCTATGGTTGGCATACAAATGGCTTGATGAAATTTTACAACTCATCATGTAAAATAACCTGCTTTGTGAATTAGATTACCCATTGGAATATAGATATGGCATTTGAAGAATACGATGATTATGAACAAGAACAGCTGATTAAGGAATGGCTGAACAAAAATTGGTTAACCATTGTGGCAGGTATTGCGCTTGGCATTGGTGGACTTTGGGGCTATGGCCAATGGCAAGCATCCAAAACCAAAAATATTCAGGCTGCAGCTAATGATTTTGTTCAGATTGAACAATTGTTGTTGTTAGATGAGGTGACTGAAGCTGAAACAATGATTGCAGACTATGAAGCTAAGTACGGTGCAAATATTTATGTTGTTAAAGCTCGCTTGATGGCGGCTGGAAAATTAGTTGAACAAGATAAGATTGCAGCTGCCAAAGCACACTATGAAGCTTTGATTGAAGTTAAGCCCGAAAAATCAATTGCTGAAATGGCCCGTTTAAGGTTGGCCAGGTTGTTGGTTTCAGAAGGTGACTATACAGCGGCTTTGATGCAGTTAGACAAAGTTCAGTCGCAAGCCTACCAAACCATTGTTGAAGAAGTTGTCGGGGATGTGTATTTAGCTCAAGGTGATTTGAGCAAAGCCAAAGATTCCTATCAATTGGCACTGAATGAAGGTGAAGGCTATTCAGGACGACAAATTGTTGAAATGAAATTAGCCGATGTTAAAGCCGTAAAATAACCGAGGTTCGAATGAAAAAATTACCTGTATTATTATTGATTTTATTTTTGGTAGCATGTGGATCAAAAAACGAAGAAACCAAGCCCAATGATTTAGTCGATGTTGATAAAGTGGGCAGTGTTAAAGTGCTCTGGAAAAAAAATCTTAAAGAGTCAGAAAATGCGTTTGGTTATAAATTAATCCCATCTGAGAATAATGGAAATATTTATGTAGCCAGTCAATCAGGGCAAGTGTTAAGTCTGAATGCCAAAACAGGTGCTACCAATTGGGAAGTTGATTTAGAGGCTGAAATCAGTGCTGGACCTGGTGCCGGTGACACAATATTGGTTGTGGGTGGCCCAGAAGGAAAAGTCATTGCTTTGGATATTGATTCAGGTTCCGTTTTATGGGAAAACTCAGTTACATCTGAAGTCTTAAGCCCACCTGTAATTGACCGCAATATTGTCGTGGTTAGAACTCAGGACGGTAGAGTTTACGGTTTTTCGATTCAAAATGGTGAAAGGATTTGGGTATTTGATACCAACATTCCTAATTTAACCCTTCGAGGGAATAGTACGCCAATTGCCAAAGGTGGTCGTGTATATATTGGATTTGATAATGGTAAAGTGGCTGCGTTAAACATAGTAGATGGCTCTGTATTGTGGCAACAAAATGTTATTAACAGTCAAGGTAAAACAGAAATTGATCGTATCGCTGATATTGATGGCGACATTGCTGTGGTTGCAACTGACTTGTATTTATCAAGTGCTGCAGATAAAACCATGTCTGTAGCGACTGAATCAGGTCGAGTGTTGTGGAGTCAAAATATTGGTTCTGTCACAGGTGTGACCGTATCAAGACGTTCTTTGTATTTATCTGACAATCAATCCATCATCAATGAGTTAAATCGAATGGATGGTTCGAGAGGTTGGACTCAAGATTCGCTTTTAAACCGTAATTTGACCAAACCAAGCTATTACTTAGGTGATTTGTTGGTTGGTGATTATGAAGGTTATGTGCATATCATTAATGGTGTGTCAGGCGAGTTGATAAACAGAGTTAAAACAGGCAACGATCAGTTATACCATGCCCCATTGGTTGTTGGTGACATATTTTATACATATAACTATGATGGTCAAATCACGGCCATGCAGTTCACCAAATAAGGAAATGACAAGTCATGATGCCTGTAATAGCAGTTGTTGGTCGACCTAATGTAGGTAAGTCTACATTATTCAATGCACTGACCAATACACGAAATGCACTGGTAGCCGACTTGCCAGGATTAACTCGAGATCGCCAGTATGGAGAATTCGAGTTGCCAGATTTTCAAGCCACATTGATTGATACCGGTGGTATGTTAGGTGATGAAGGTCAGCTAACTGATTTGATGGACAAACAAATCATTACAGCCATTGAAGAAGCGGACTTGGTTTTATTTGTTGTCAGCGCTCGCGATGGCTTGGTCGGAGACGATGAACGTATATTGCGTAGAATTCGACAAACCGAAAAACCCATCATGCTGTTGGCTAATAAGTCAGAGGGACGTATTGAAGAATTGGCCTTGGCTGAATTTTATGAACTGGGCATTGAAAATATGATGTCAGTCAGTTCAGCTCATCGCAAAGGACTTGCTGAGTTAAAAGAACGTCTTAATGATTGGTTCAGAGCCGCTGAGGAAGTATTTTCAAAAGATTTAATCGATGACCATGGTCCCAAAATATCAATTATTGGACGGCCAAACGTGGGTAAATCCACTTTAGTTAACCGGTTATTGAGAGAAGATCGGGTGTTGGCATTTGATATGCCTGGAACCACTAGAGACAGCATCAGTTTACCGTTAATCTGGGATGATTTGCCTTATACCTTGATTGATACGGCTGGCGTAAGAAGGCGCTCTAAAATTGATGAAGGGATTGAAAAATTCAGCATTTTAAAAACCATAGAATCAATCAAGTTGTCACAAATTTGTGTGGTTATGATTGATGCAAAAGAAGGCATTACAGATCAAGATTTGCATTTATTGGGTTTGGCTGTACATCACGCTAAACCAGTAATCTTGGTGGTCAATAAGTGGGATCATCTCAGTGAAGAGCATCGGTCATACGTCAAAGAAAAAATACATTTGAAAATGCAGGCGTTTGAATGGGTTCCCCTGCTTTTTACTTCTGCTTTACATGGCTCAGGATTGCGAGTATTGATGGAGCGAATCGATATGTTAATGGATAAAGCTGATTTGGAATTGTCGGCGAATCAATTGACCAATGTATTGATTGAAGCTTATAAGGCACATCAACCGCCATTAACTCAGGGTTTAAGCTCACAATTAAAATTTGCGCATTCAGGTGGTAACCACCCGATGCGAATCATTGTTCACGGTAAGCGAACCACTAAGTTGCCCGATTCCTATAAACGTTACTTGGAAAATAGTTTTCGTAAAGCGTTTAACTTAAAAGGTGTGCCTATCATTATGGCGTTTAAGGATGGGAAAAATCCTTATAAAGACAACAAAAGCACTGCAAATAAATTTCCTTCTAGAAGAAAGCAACCACACAACCAAAAGAACAGTCACTAGACAGCCATGCCTTCTGTTTTGCATTCTAAATCAATCAGTTTTAGTCAGGCGATTAAGACGGTGCAACAAGCCGCATCATCCTTACAACTCTCAGTTGAATTGCTGGACCTGGGTGATGCCTTGGGTCGGGTGATTTCTACAGCCATCACTGCCCCTATCAATGTTCCAGAATTCGATTGTAGTCGAATGGATGGTTTCGCAGTCAATACTGATTATTTACAAGATTCAAAAGGAATTGGCATTAAAGTGGCGTCACCCATATACGCAGGGGAGTACGAAAGTATAGCGACTGATATTGAATTATTAAAAACCCTTGCCACTCCGGTTATGACTGGTTCTGTTTTACCTCTAGGTGCCAATGCAGTGGTGATGAAGGAACATGCCACTCTTGATGGTGATGAGTTTAAAGTGAATCAAGTCGTCCACAGACGACAAAATATAAGAGCTGCTGGTTCAGATGTTAAAAAGGGGCAGGTGGTTTTAAAGAAAAATCATGTAATTTCCAGTGCCGACTTAGGCTTGTTGTCGTCTCTTGGTTTAAACCAAGTATCGGTTTATAAAAAACCAAAGGTGGCCTTGTTGATGACTGGTGACGAATTGGTGGTGCCAGGAGATGTGTGCAAAAAAGGTCAGGTCTTTGATTCAAATTCATTGATGCTCACCAAATTATTGGAACAAATTGGTTGTCAGGTTTCGTTGTTTAAAACCTTAAAAGATAACCTGGTTTTGATAGAACAACAGTTTAAATCATGGTTATCTGATGATTTTGATTTGATTGTTACGGTCGGCGGTGTTTCTATGGGTGACAAGGATTGGCTGCCATTGGCCTTGGCTACTTATGGACAAATTATATTTCATAAGACTCACATTAAACCTGGGTTCCCGTTGTTATTTGGACAAATGGGGCGTGCTGTATTTTTTGGCTTGCCTGGAAACCCTGTTTCAGCTTTCACGACCTTATTCCAGTTTGTATATCCTGCGGTTTTATGTCTGAATCAATTAAGTAAAAAATCACCATTGGTTTGGCGAGCAGAACTGTTGCAGGATTTCTCTAAAAAGCACATGAAAAGAGAATTTGTTCGTGGGCGTTACAGCATGACTTCTGAGGGGACGGTTGAAGTCAGTGTTTGTGGTGGGCAACAGTCAAGTCGAATTCAATCATTGTCTGAAGCCAATTGTTTTATTGTTTTTAATGAATCTCAACAAGATGTGCGGCAGGGTGAACGGGTTTCAATTCAACCCTTTAATCAACTGAGTTATTTGGGTGACTAAATACATGAAGCCAGCAGACATTCTACGGTATATTGACAATGAACATGTGATACTTATTGATATTCGGGACCCCAGTGATCAGATGCATGGTATAGCTAAAAGCGCACAATGTATGACAGCAGATCAGTTGAGTGTTGATTCTAAACAACTAGAAATGAATTACAAGCAGATTGTAGTGATGTGTTATACAGGCACCACCTCTCAGGTAATGTGTGAACAATTAGGGCCTCGATTCACTTCATTCGAAGGCGGTTTTGATTTTTGGAGACAAAGTCATTTACCGATCGTAAAGCCTGAATTAGATAAAGATAAAATCAGGTATCAACAACAAATTAAATTAGCTGGATTTGATGAGACTGCTCAGCATAAACTTTCACAATCTCATGTGTTGGTGGTTGGTGCGGGTGGTTTGGGTTCCCCAGCTTTGATGTATTTGGCTGCATCAGGGGTCGGAGAAATCACCTTGATTGATGACGATGTTGTTGCATTAAGTAATCTGCACCGTCAAATTTTATTTCAAGAACAAGACATCGGTCTGAGTAAGGTCAATCGTGCTGTCGATCGGTTAAAACTGCTGAATTCCTCGATTACCATCAATCCAGTTTGTGAGCGGTTGAATGACTCAAATGTAGCCAGCCTGATTAACCCCGTTAATTTAGTCATTGATGGCAGTGATAATATCAATACCCGTTATTTAATTAATGACCAATGTAATCAATCGGGTGTTCCATGGATATTTGCCGCTGTGTCTGGTTTTGAGATACAAGTGTCGTTGTTTGGACAAGCGTTAAATGACTGGTGTTATCGTTGTTTATTTGAACAAATTTCAGACGCTGATTCTGGTAATTGTAATCAAGAGGGAGTCTTGGGTTCAGTACCAGGAATAGCCGCCATGATTCAAGTCACAGAAGCGATTAAGTACTTAACTGGTTTGGAAGGGGGGTTGCTCAATAAGATGTTGACTTATAATGTACTGAATCATCAGTTTAAAGTGTTAAAATACCCCGCTCAACAACAATGTCATCATCGGTGATTCTATGACTCAACATCAAATACTAGACGGTAAACATGTATCGAAACAAATTCAGTCCTTATTGGCTGAAAAAATTAAAAATAGAGTTGATGCAGGCCAAAAACCACCGGGTTTAGCTGTGATTTTAGTTGGTAATGATGAAGCATCAAAAGTGTACGTAAATAACAAGGTAAAAGCTTGTGAGCGAACAGGTATTCAGTCAAAGGCCTATTTTTTACCGAGACAAACTTCAGCCAAAGCACTGTATGAGTTAATTGATGAGTTGAATCAAGATCCTGATATTCATGGCGTTTTGGTACAGTTGCCATTGCCAGAGCACATTGATGAGTCTGAAGTGACTAATCGCATTGATCCAAATAAAGATGTGGATGGCTTTCACGCCAGAAATGTAGGACATTTGGTGTTACGACAACCAGGCTTAAGGCCCTGTACTCCACGTGGCGTTATGTCATTGTTGAACCATTATCAAATTAACCCCAAGGGTATGCACTGTGTGGTTGTGGGGGCGTCAAATATAGTTGGCAGACCTTTGATGTTAGAGATGCTATTTGCGGGCGCGACAGTGACTTGTTGCCACCGTTTTACCAAAGACCTGTCAATGCATGTTAAACAAGCAGACTTATTGTGTGTCGCTGTAGGTAATACTGAGATTGTTGACGCTGAATGGATTAAGCCGGGAGCTGTGGTTATTGACATTGGAATTAACCGCTTGGCAGATGGTAGTTTGTCTGGTGACCTTGATTTTGTAGTTGCGGCCCAAAAAGCCAGTTGGATTACTCCGGTTCCAGGTGGTATTGGGCCGATGACGGTTGCGACATTAATGCAAAATACTTACGAAGCCAGTTTGTAATTACGGATTAATTACTTTCGTTAGATTCTGAATTGTCAGTGTCTGCGGTAGCTTCATCTTCAGTCTTATCTGTCATCTGTTTGGCAATGGCATCTAAAGCACGATCAAAGATGGGTATTTGTTGTAGCACTATTGCAGATTTTTCTCGTAAATCATGAGCCAATTCATCCACGCTTTTGTCAGTTACTTTTATTCCTCTGGCATTGACAAACAATAGTTTCTGACTGATTGGACTGATCCAAGATAATTTAGCTCGAATAACTTCATCTTCATTTTCAGCCGAAAATTCAACCCAGTCTCCTGTTTTTAAATCTTTGGCTTTTTGATAGTAGTCATCAGTTAAGTGTTCAATTTTTGAATTAAGATTATTCAGTTTCTTATCAGCAATAAAGTGAACAATTTCAGGCTTGTCTTCACTTTGCTCATCGACATTGAACGCCTCTTGTGGGAGGATAAATTCATGCTCAACCGCAGATTCATCGGTTTCGATGTCGTTGATAGTTAATAAGAGTTGGTATAATTCTTGGCTTTTTTCTTTGATGCTGATTTCATCAAATGCAACCAACCTCAAACCTTTGCTTAAATGGTCAATTACATGGCTGATTTGTGCGTTGGTCGCTTTCTTTTTCTTGTTTTTTACTGAAACAAAAATTAATTTATCTACAAATTTTACAAAACTTTCTACTTGGTCAGGTTCGTCAAGATGTCTTAAGTGAGCCAGTATCAATACATTTGCCCAAGGTGTTAACAGTAAATCTGATACAGTTTTCGGCAAACTGTGGTTTTTCATTTTAGTTTGTAGAATTTCAGCAGTTTTTTCCTTGGCTTTTAAAATTCGTTCTTGTCCAAGGGCTTTTTCAGAAGTTCTTTTTTCTAATATATTGGCTCGTTTTTCATGTTTTTGTAAAAAAGTTTGAAAATCAATAATTAAATCTGGAAAACTGATGTCTTTGTACTCGGTTTCTAAAACCTGTTGGATAATTTCTTCAACTTTGTTGATGAAGTTGCCTTTGATGTCACTTTCTTCGGTCCATCCAACAGATGCCTGAGCGATGATATCGAGTAATTTTCTTGCGTTATTGTCTTTGTTGGAAAACAATTTACGGTCATCCAGCGCAATGTGTAAATATGGAATTTGTAGTTTGGCCAACAGGGCTTGTAAGCGGTGAGGTAAATTACGATCTTCAACTAAAAACTGAAACAGCATACCCACCAAGTCAATGGTGTCTTCATCTTGTTTGTTGACTTGTTTATCTGTGCCATCTTCAGATTTTTTTAATCGGCTAAGAAGTTCGTCCTTAATTTCAATTGGGCTTAATGAGCTTTGTCTTGAGTTGAGGTTGTTCAACTCCTCGTGTTGTAACACGCTTAATACATTGTTAATAATAGCGGCTTCATACACCGGCAAATTCGTGGCTTGGTTAATCACAGGTGCCTGGCGGTTATTCATAGCCGCTGAAATTATGCGAAAGTTATCATCGGTAATTTCAGTCTGGTGGACTGGTTCGTTTACAGGTTCATTGGGATTGTTGTTAGCCGTTTGATTGGGGTCATGTTGTTGATAAGCTGTCGAAGATTGGCGTGGCGTCCTGGTTACTTGGAATTTTAAATTAGGATAAATGCCTTCTTCCACCAAGTGTTCATTGATTTCTTGATAGGGTTTGTTTAAATTTGGAATTAAATTGCGTTCAAATAACTTGAGCATAATCAATTCAACGTTGTTACTGATATTCAAGTGAACAAAGGTTTTAGCAAATGAGTTAACTATGACTGAAGGTGAAATAGGAACTTGTTCGTTATTCAACTCACTACCACCGGCCAACAGTGAAAATCGTTTTTTAAAAGCATACAAGTTTTGATGTAAATAGGTGTTGGCCTTATCAATCATACTGATGATTGCCAGTTTTTGATCCAGTTCATGCTCATCGACTAATGACATGGTGTTGACAGTTGTGTCCACGTTTGTTTTAACGTCTGAAAAATAGTTGAAGTCAGCTATTTTGAACTTTTTAAATGTTTCCTGTATGTTTTCTGAAAACTTTCGAACCATTAATTCCTTTTTCTTACGGACTTCACGCATGGCGGTAAAGTAGTCACTTTGGACTTCATTATTTTCAGCTTTTTCAGCCATATCAAACAAAGAGTCATCAAGGTTGTCATAGTAATCTCTGATGGCTGGTTTCAAGCCTTTAATAAACAGCTTGTGAACCTTGGGCAATATCCGTCCTTGATTGATTTTTTCCTTCAGCTCAGGTGAGATGTGGGTAATGTTGTCTGTCGGTTTCTCAGTTTTCATGGTGGGTCTGAAATCATTTCTCTTATTATGAACCATAGCAGGCTTAAATGTTTTATATTGTGAGTGGGGTCACAATAGTGGTAAAAGCCTATATTCATCGCTGCTTTTGATAAATTTTATTTCTGAATGTCCGGCCATTGGTATTGCACAGTATAGACGATGGTTTTACTTGATTTAGCCGCTACTTCAAGGTTGAATTTAATCATCGATGCATTGGATTTTTCATACTTTGCTGTGTGATGAGTGATGACCCAGTTAGACCACCGATAAAGTGGCTCGTAAACTTCAACTTGTTGGACAGCGTCTTTTTGGTTGTCGATGGTAATTTCAAATTGTTCGGTAATGCTGTTTTTGTTTAATTCGTAATGGCTTTGTTTTCTTGCACCAGTTACATCAAATGAATTGCCAAGTTTAAGTGTGATGGTTTTGTTATTGGCTGTGTGGTCAATGTTGTCCTCTCCAATAAATTCAAGGCTCCCGTCAGCGTGGTCGACTGAATTGACCCGAACTCTTCCCGCTGGCAAGGGAATGCCTAGTTTGTTTTTTGTTGAATTCTTGAAACTCAAAAAGGCCTCAACCTTGGCTTCGTTCCTGGACAGGTAATTTTGATCTGTTATGGGACGATGGTAATTGATTGATGATTGCTGGCTCCCATTAAAACGCAAAGTTTTGTCGCATTTAATGGCATGCGTTTTTTGAAGCATCTGAATCTGTTTGGTGGCGTTGTTGGGTAAATCAATTTTTCTGGGTAGTTTGTATAAGTGGTATTCAAATAGCGATTGTTCGCTGAACTGATTGTCTGCTGTTTTGGCAAAAGTTTCCCTGACCATGTTGTTTGTTCGGACGTTGGATTTAGCTCGATTGACGTCTCCAGCAATTAATTTCAATTGCGTTTCGGGAAAACTGGCTCCAGATTTATTAACGATGGTTACCCATGATGTCATATCCATGGAGCATTCAGACTCAGTATCTTTAAGGTTAATGATATAGTCAGACCACCATGTCATTCCCTTGGTTTGGTAGGTGAGTTCAATGGTTTCTTTGTTATTTGTGTTCGAGTCAAGTAACCAAACCAGTGTAGGCTTGGTCAATAAACCACCAGGCAACTCAGGGAATTGAATTTGATTCCAGTTCTGGATGGTGGTTATTTGATTGTTTGACGTGGCTAATGTAAGGCCGCCCGCAGTGCTTAATAGGGTGCCTTTGGTGTTGATGTTTTGTTCGCCTAAATTGTGATTGACGGTAATGGTTTGATCCAAATATTTTTGTAATAATTTATCTGAACTGACCAAGTCAAATTGGAAGTTTTGATCCAGTACGGACGCTGCATTTGGATTGTTAGGTAAGCTAAATGAAACAGTGGTGGGGTCAATGTGCTCGGCAACATCGTCAAAAGCCAAGTTGAATTGGCCTTTTTTGAAGGTGGTCTCTTTAACTTGTTTGACCACTGCAAAACCAGCAATATTGTGAACGTTTTGTAGTTGGTCCTGATTGAGGTGTCCCTGGTGGTTGCCAGAATATATGGTGATGCTGTTTTCCGCTTGACTCATTTGAAATGCCATTAGTGTTGTAATCAGTGTAAAAAGTTTCATGATTGGTTATTTAGTCGGTGAAAAATTCCCTGGAAAATTTTGTGGTTAGTTCAATGTCAGAATTTACAGGAGTTGCTGATAGGCTGAAATTGATGTCTTCTTGGTTGTTCATGGCAAATGTGCCTAGGTAGTAGACAGCATTGTTTCCCTCTACAATTTTAAAGAATTTGATTTCTTTCTCTTGATTCAGTAGATTTTTAGCCATTATTTTGACTTCTGATTCAACCGCAATGGGTTGTTCCTGGCTTTTGTCAATGACTGAAATGCTGAGAATGCCTCGGCTTTTGGAGCGTGTAATTTGGTAAGTGTTGGCGATTTCTTTTGATAAAAAAGTTGATGGGAATGTATTGTAATGAAGTTCATAATGCCCAACGCTAATCTTTTGTTCTGCCCAGGATACATGAGTCATAAACAGCATAAAAATAATAAGTGTATAAGATGGTTTTTTCATGAGAATCTCCGATGAATTAGTCTTACTATTAATATAGCATAAAGCCATGTTGGCTACACGTTAAATGATGGTGATATTTTACCCACAAAAAAACCAGCATGGTATTAACCATACTGGTTGATTTTATTGTGTTTACCTTTATTTGCTTATGAAAGTAATTCTTTAATGCTTTCGCCTAAAAAGGTAGGTGATTTAACGGTTTTAACGCCGGCTGCTTCAAGTGCTTCGTATTTGGCTTGTGCAGTGCCTTTGCCGCCAGCAACAATTGCGCCAGCATGACCCATACGCTTGCCTTCAGGAGCTGTGACACCAGCAATGTATGAAACCACAGGTTTGGTGACATTGGCTTTGATGTATTCAGCTGCTTCTTCTTCAGCAGATCCGCCAATTTCGCCAACCATGATGATGCCATCCGTTTGGTCGTCTGCTTGAAATAATTTCAAGCAATCAATAAAGTTAGTGCCTTGAATCGGGTCACCACCAATGCCAATACAGGTTGATTGGCCTAAACCAACTGAGGTGGTTTGATGAACCGCTTCGTAGGTTAGTGTGCCTGAACGAGATACGATGCCGATGCGGCCTGGTTGGTGAATGGCTGCTGGCATAATACCTATTTTACACTCACCTGGGGTGATGATACCTGGACAATTGGGTCCAATCATAACCACGTCAGGATTGGCGTCTAAGACAGTTCTTACTCGCATCATGTCCAAAACGGGTATGCCTTCAGTGATGGTAACAATTAATTTAATTCCAGCATCAACCGCTTCTAAAATAGCATCAGCAGCAAATGGAGGTGGAACAAAGATAACCGACGCATTGGCGCCTGTTTCATTAACACCATCTGCAACCGTGTTAAATACTGGGCGATCCAAGTGTTTTTCACCACCTTTTCCTGGGGTTACTCCGCCTACTAGATTGGTGCCGTAATCAATCGCTTGTTCACTGTGAAATGTGCCTTGTGATCCGGTGAATCCTTGAACCAATAAGCGGGTGTCTTTATTTACTAATACACTCATATTATGCTCCTACCGCTGCCACTGCTTTATTGGCAGCATCATCTAAATTATCAGCTGAAATCACAGCCAAACCACTTTCATTTAATATTTTTTTGCCTTCGTTGACATTGGTGCCTTCAAGACGAACTACAATGGGTACTTCAACACCAACTTCTTTAATCGCTGAAATGATGCCATTGGCAATCAAGTCACATCTAACGATGCCACCAAAAATATTAACTAGGATGGATTTGACATTTGGGTCTGATAAAATGATTTTAAAAGCAATCGCTACACGTTCTGCTGTGGCTCCGCCGCCCACATCTAAGAAATTAGCAGGGTCGCCACCTTTTAGTTTAATCACATCCATGGTGGCCATGGCTAAACCAGCACCATTAACCATACAGGCGATATCGCCATCTAACTTAATGTAGTTCAATTCATGTTCATGGGCTTTGGCTTCAGCAGGGTCTTCTTGGGTGATGTCACGCATGGCAGCAAATTCTTTGTGCCTAAAATGTGCGTTGTCATCTGAACTGATCTTGGCATCTAATGCAACAACGTTTTGTTTGTCATCGATGATTAATGGATTGACTTCAATCAAGGCCAAGTCTAAATCAATATACATTTTATGCATTTGAATCATGATGTGAGTTAATTGACGTACTTGTTTTGAGTTCATGCCCATGGCAAAGCCAGCTTTGCGGCAGGCGTAAGGAAACAAACCTTCGGTATTATCAATTTGTATGGTGTGAATTTTTTCAGGATGGGTTTTGGCCACTTCTTCAATTTCAACCCCACCTTCTGCAGAGGCAACAAATGACAGGCATTGGTTGGCGCGATCCAGCAGTAAACTTAGGTATATTTCTTGTTCAATCTCAGCAGCTTCGGTAATTAATACTTCATTAACTGGTAATGCCAAACCGCCAGTCTGGTAGGTTTGAATTTTCATGCCCAGCATGTCAGTAGCATATTGCTTAACTTCGTCTAAAGTTTTGGCTAGTTTAACTCCACCAGCTTTACCTCGTCCGCCGGCATGTACTTGGGCTTTTACGACCCACATGTCACAACCCAATGATTTGGCGGCTTCTACCGCTTCGTCTGGAGTTCTGGCTACTTCGCCGCTAGGTACTGGAATATTGTATTTGGCAAATAATTCTTTGGCCTGATATTCATGAAAATTCATAGTTATGTGTTCCTGGTTAAATTTTATGTTCAAAGACGCGCTGTATTTTAGCTGAAATCGCCTGTGAATTGTGGGGAAATTGTTTTATTAAATGGTCTAAATTGTGCCTATTTTAACTGATTTTCATGAGTTTGTTCAATGTGGCGGGTTTGCGATTCTGTTGATTGGAAGCATTTTGAAAGGTGTGTGTATCATTAATGTGCTAAATACAGCAGGTGGGTTTTTGAGTTTTGTGAATGTGTTCTCAATAAGTGTGTCTTAGATGAATATAATTAACCGGTAAATAAAAAGACTGTGGATTGAGTATTGTATGTGTTTTGCATTTTCCTTAAAATGAACGCGCTAAATAGTTGTAATCAATTGATATTTTCAGGTAAAGTATTGAGATGTATGCACTGTAACTTTTTAAGATATTAATAATATATGAATGTAGCAAGCACAAAAACTATGGTCAGTGGCGCATTGAGGCGTTTGGTTCAAGATGGTGTCTTATCTAATGAAGATGCCACGGAAGCCAATGAGACTTCGCGCAAACAAAAAATCCCGCTTTTTACTTACTTAATAGACAATAATATTGTCGATGCCAATGTTTTGTGTGATGCGGCTTCTAATGAGTATGGTGTACCTGTATTGGATGTGAAGGCGCTTGATTTTAGCTTGATGCCCAAAGATTTGGTGTCAGATACATTGATTGAAAAACATCAGGTGCTTCCATTGTTTATGCGGTCTAAGAAGGTCTTTATTGGCATTTCAGACCCAACCAATGTTAAGGCCTTGGAAGAAATTCGGTTTCATACCAACTTAACCATTGAGCCCATTTTAGTCAGGCAAGATCATTTGATAGAAGCCATTGAAGAATCTTTGAAGGAGTCGTCCTCTGTTATGGATGATTTGGGAGATGAGGGCTTAGAAAATCTAGAATATGAAGATGAGGATACCAGCGAAGCTGAAACCGACTCATCTGATGATACAGCCGACTCTCCTGCAGTTAAATTGGTTAATAAAGTTTTGCTTGATGCAATTAAGCGCGGTGCTTCTGATATACATTTTGAGCCTTACGAAAAAACTTATAGAGTCAGGTACCGCATAGATGGGATGTTGAAAACGGTGATAAAACCACCCAAAAACATGACAACAAAAATTGCCTCGCGACTCAAAGTTATGTCACGACTGGATATTGCAGAGAAAAGAGTTCCACAAGATGGCCGGGTAAAACTGAATTTAACTAAAAATAAATCTATAGATTTTCGATTGAGTACATGTCCAACCTTGTTTGGAGAAAAGGTGGTGATGCGGGTTTTGGACGCATCCGCGGCTAAAATGGGGATTGATAAGCTTGGGTATGAGGATGATCAAAAACAATTGTTTATGGATGCAATTGTTAAACCCTATGGAATGGTGCTGGTAACTGGGCCCACGGGTTCAGGTAAAACGGTTTCGCTGTATACGGCATTAAACATACTAAATACTGAAGGTAGAAATATATCTACGGTTGAAGATCCGGTTGAGATTAGGGTGAATGGTATTAATCAGGTTCAGCAAAACGCCAAACAAGGTATGACGTTTTCAGCCGCATTGAGGTCATTTCTTCGACAAGATCCAGATATCATTATGGTTGGTGAGATCAGGGATTTGGAAACAGCAGAAATTGCCGTTAAAGCAGCACAAACAGGACATATGGTGCTTTCAACCTTGCACACCAATAATGCGCCAGAAACAGTAAGTAGGATGATCAATATGGGGGTTGCTGCATTTAATATCGTATCTGCAGTTTCATTGATTATTGCGCAGCGTTTGGCGCGAAGGCTCTGTGATTGTAAAAAACCGACAGAGTTAACTACTGAGGCGTTGTTAGAGGCTGGTTTTACTGAAGAAGATCTTGAGGGGGCCACTATTTTTGATCCAGCAGGTTGTTCAAAATGTAATGAAGGCTACAAGGGGCGGGTCGGTATTTATGAGGTGATGCCTATTACTGACAACATTAAGAAAATAATATTAGAGGGCGGCAATTCATTGGATATTGCCGATCAAGCTGACAAAGATGGTATTTCAAATTTAAGAAAGTCGGCATTATTAAAAGTGAAAAACGGATTAATTGGATTGGTTGAAGCCAATCGAGTGACTGTGGATTAAAAATATGGCTAAAGTAAAAAAATTAGATGAAGTGCAAACTTTCGAATGGGTTGGCATTGATAAGATTGGTAAGAAATTAAAGGGCGAACAAAAAGCCAAGTCAACCACTTTGGCGAAAAATGAACTGCGCAGGCAGGGCATCCAAGTTAAGAAGATTTACAAAAAAAGGAAATCCTTATTTTCTAGTGGTAAAGCGATCAAGGCTCAGGACATTTCTTTGTTCAGTCGGCAGTTAGCAACCATGATGGAGTCGGGTGTGCCGATGGTACAGGCGTTTGAAATTATTGAAGGCGGGCAGTCTAATCCACGTATGGCGCAATTACTCAATGCAGTAAAAACCGAAATCCAGTCTGGTTCTTCTTTGGCTGAGTCTTTGGGTAAGCATCCAGTGTATTTTGATGAATTGTATTGTAACTTAGTTAATGCGGGTGAAAAAGCCGGTGTGCTTGATGAGTTACTCGATACCATTGCTACTTATAAAGAGAAGACGGAAGAAATTAAAGGCAAGATTAAGAAAGCCATGTTTTATCCAGCCGCTGTATTGTTTGTGGCGGTAGGTGTGACCATATTGTTGTTGGTTAAAGTGGTGCCACAATTTCAGGATATGTTTACTAGTTTTGGTGCTGATTTACCAGGGTTGACACTGATGGTGGTAAGTGCTTCTAAAACCATGCAAGAGTATTGGTTTATTGCGGTGGCCATTTTTGCTGGTGTTATATTTGGTTTTATACAGCTTAAAAAGAGGTCGCTAAAATTTGCCCATGCGCTGGATCGGCTGTCGCTGAAAATTCCAATTGTTGGTGGTATTCTCTTTAATGCCGCAGTGGCAAGGTTTTCGCGTACATTGTCAACAATGTTTGCCGCAGGTGTGCCTTTGGTTGAAGGTTTGGATACAGTGGCTGGTGCGGTAGGTAATGTGGTTTTTAGAGATGCTGTGATGAAAGTTAAAGATGATGTCAGCACAGGTCATCAGCTACAATTGTCCATGTCTCAAACAGGCCTGTTTCCACACATGGTGGTTCAAATGGCAGCCATTGGTGAGGAGTCTGGTAACCTGGATGCCATGTTGGCAAAAGTGGCTGATTATTATGAGCAGGAAGTTTCAAATGCGGTTGATGCATTAAGTAGTCTGTTGGAGCCGATTATTATGGTTCTGGTTGGTGGCTTAGTGGGTGTTATGGTTGTGGCTATGTATCTACCCATATTTAAAATGGCTTCAGTGTTCTAAAACAATGGAATTATTTTTGGTTTTTGAGCAATACCCTGTGCTCTTTTTAGTATTCGCTTTATTACTCGGCTTGGTCGTAGGCAGTTTTTTGAACGTGGTGATATTGCGTATGCCGCCTTTACTGGAATATCGCTGGAAAAAAGATTTTTACGAGTTTACAGAAAAACCGTTTGAAGAATCTATGCCGCCGACTATTGCCTATGCTCGTTCTCATTGTCCTAAATGTAAAAAGCAATTGCTGGCCAGGCATAATATACCATTGTTAGGGTATCTTTTTTTGAAAGGTAAGTGTGGGTTTTGTCAACAGTCAATATCTTTTAGGTACCCGTTTATAGAGCTTATAACTGGATTATTAACTGGGTTGATGGCCTATTTGTATGGTGTCGAACTGCAATTTATCGCAGCTGTATTATTGGTTTGGTTTTTGATTGTTATAACTTGGATCGATTTAGATACCTATTTAATTCCTGATCAGTTGAGTTTGTCATTAATGTGGTTAGGTTTGTTTTTTAGCTTGTTTGACTTTTCTATAACGCCCTCGGTTGCAATCATTGGCGCTTTAGTCGGCTACTTGTCTTTGTGGCTTGTTTTTCAATTGTTTAAGTTGCTTACTGGCAAAGAAGGAATGGGTTATGGTGATTTTAAATTATTGGCTGCTGGTGGTGCATGGTTAGGCTTTGAGCCATTGATTCTGGTTTTGTTGATGGCATCGGTTTCTGGTTTGCTGATTGCAATGGTTCAGATGTTGTTGAAAAAGAGTCAGTTAAAAATTCCGTTTGGTCCGTATCTTTCGATTGGAATTTTAGTGACTTACCTTATGGGTGATTCGCTGATGCAAGTAATCTTTGCTGTATAACTTCAATGAATGGTTTGACTATATGTTTGACTGGAGGAATAGCGTCAGGTAAAACATTCGTGTCTGATTATTTTGCCAGCAAAGGGACTCCAGTGGTAGATGCTGATGTCATTGCACGAGAGGTCGTTGCTAAAGGTAAGCCGGCACTGACAGAATTGTCGAAGCGTTTTGGTCGTGGTATTTTGCAAGCAAACGGTACGCTCAATAGGGCTGGGTTAAAACATGTGGCCTTTAGCAGCCCAGAAAATACGGCAGATCTGAATGGTATCTTGCACCCAGTCATTGGTTCTGAAATTAAAGCCCAACTGTCACTGATTGATCAACCTATCAAGTTGCTGGTGATTCCTTTGTTTAAAGAGTCGATGAAAAGTCTGTATGATGTAAATAGGGTTTTATTGGTGGATGTGGCAGAAGATATACAGTTAAATCGTGTTATGCAAAGAGATGCGGTTGACAGCGAGCTTGCTGAAAAAATTATAGCATCTCAGGCGTCCCGTACTCGCAGAGTAAGTGTTGCAGATGATGTGCTTGTTAATAATGGCACCTTTGAGTATTTAAATCAGCAATTGGCTGTATTGAATGATTTCTATCAAAGTTTAATTAAAGAACATTTTGACAATTGATGTTAATAATTAATGCAAGCCGAAAATTCATCAGTTATAATTCCGCATCCTTTCAAAAGGGCCTGTAGCTCAGTTGGTTAGAGCAGTGGACTCATAATCCATTGGTCGTAGGTTCGAGTCCTACCAGGCCCACCACTTTAAAAATCTAACGAAACTCCTTTGAAATAGTAAATATAAGGTTTAAATGGTCTATATATCTAAATATGTGTCTCTAAAAAAGATAAATAAATATCAAATATGTCTTGATTATTCAATACTTTAAAGGTTATTCTTGCAATGGCTTCTTAAAAAAAGTAAAGTATATGTGGAAAATGTGATTAATGGCACAGAATTGATTGTTATAAGTGGGTCAAATGGTCACATTGAATATATAAAGTTTATAGAACTTAAAAGAGAGAGAATATTTTGCAGTTGTTAGGTCGAAAAAAAATTCAGGTAGTTGGAGTGGATGTTAGTTCGTCAGCAGTAAAAATATTACAGCTGTCTGGAAGTGCTGATAACATAAAAGTCGAACGTTATGCGGTTGAACCACTGTCTGTTAATGCGGTGGTTGATAACAGTATTGCGGAAGTTGATTTGGTTTCAGCCGCCATCAGTAAAGCATTCAATAAGGCTGGCATCAAAGCGAAGGGAGTTGCAACCGCGGTGTCAGGCTCAGCAGTTATAACAAAAATCATTCAAATGCCAAGTGACTTGAGCGAGGAAGAGCTTGAAGTGCAACTTGAGTTGGATGCAACACAATATATCCCATACCCAATTGATGAAGTCAGCTTAGATTTTTGTGTCTTGGGCCCGGTAGAAGGTAACCCTGATGTGAATAATGTGTTGATTGCAAGTTCTCGTTCAGAGAATGTAGATGTATTTATCGAAGCATTTCAAGGTTCTGGTTTGGAATTGAAGATTGTTGATGTGGAAGCGTTCGCAATAGAGCGGTGTTTTAACATGGTTAAGGATGATTATGGCATTGATGATGATGAGGTGGTCGCATTGTTCGATATTGGTGCCAATACGACTACAATGCATGCCATGCATAAGAAAACTGGCATTTATAGTCGTGAGCAATCATTCGGTGGTAAACAGTTAACTGAAGAGATTATGCAGCGCTATGGTTTGTCATATGATGAAGCCGGATTAGCAAAGAGACAAGGTGGATTGCCTGAAAGTTATGAATCTGAAGTTTTGCAGTCATTTAAAGATACTTTAGTACAACAGGTGAGCCGAGCTTTACAGTTCTTCTTTTCTGCAACAGAGTTTGGCAATGTGGACAGAATATTACTCGGTGGGGGTTGTGCTTCAATTCCCGATATTGATGCGTTGGTAGAAGATCAAATTGGTGTGCCAACAGAGGTTATAAATCCTGTTAATGGATTTAAATTGTCATCTAAAGTAAGTCGTGAGGCGTTAGAAGCTGATTCGCCAGCTATGATGTCTGTTGTTGGTTTGGCGTTGAGGAATTTTGACTGATTATGGCAAAGATTAATTTATTACCTTGGCGTGAAGAGAGGCGCCAACAGCAAACAAAAGAATTTTATATATTGTTAGGTGTGTCGGCAGTATTCGCATTGCTGGTATTTGGTCTGGCATTTTATTATTTTGACCAAAGTATTAAATACCAAAACCAAAGAAATCAATACTTAACTAAGGAAATCAGTAAGCTGGATGCGCAGATTGCTGAAATTAAAAAATTAGAAGCACAAAAAGCCAATTTAATTGCAAGGCAAGAAGTGATTGCTGAGTTGCAAGCAAGTCGGACACAAATGGTTCATTTGTTCGACGAATTGGTTAAATCGATTCCAAACGGTGTTTTTCTAGAAAAAATCACCCAGAAAGGATCTACGATGTCGTTAGAGGGCTACTCGCAATCTCATTCTAGGGTGTCGGACTATATGCGTAGACTTGAATCCTCATTGTGGTTTTCAAATGTTGAACTCGATTACATCAAAGCAGATACCACGCTTATTTCGCATGAACAAAAATTTAAATTAAGTGTGAAATTGGTTAATCCGAATAAAAATAAAAACGCTAATAACGTTGAAGAGGAAGTTTCATGAGTATTATTGATGAAATTAATAGTTTAGATACAGCAAATCCCGGTGGGTGGCCAAAAAAATTCAAAATTGGTGCTGCGATTCTATTGATTATTGCAGTTATTGGTGCGAGTTATTATTTTGTGATTAATGACAAGAGAGTCGAGCTGGATAAACTGCAAAAAACTGAAGTAACCTTAAAAGGCACGTATGCGGTTAAATTTAAAAAAGCCGCACAGTTAGAAGCTTATAGAGCACAACTGGAAGAAATGGAAATTATTCTTCAAGCCATGCTTAGACAGCTGCCAAGTAAAAATGAAATGTCCGATTTGATCGTGGATGTTTCACAAACCGCATTAGGCAGTGGTATAGAAAATGAATTGTTTGAACCAGGTACGGAAGTTTTGAAAGACTTTTATGCTGAAAAGCCGATTAGTTTAAGAATGAAAGGAAACTACCATGATTTTGGAGCATTTGTTAGTGGTGTTGCTTCGTTACCTCGAGTTGTTATATTGACCATGCATGATATTTCTTTAAAACCGACCGGTGATTCATTATTAGGTGGTCAGTTATTGTTAGAAGGCACAGCCAAAACATACCGATACCTCGATGATGAAGAAGTATCAGACGGAGGTGCAAAATGAGAATAGTAATCATATTGTCACTGATAACGCTTTTGTTTGGATGTAACAATGGATTGGATGACATCAATGAATTTATGGAACGTCAAAAGAGTATTCCGGTACCACCCATTGATCCATTACCTCAATTAATACCTCGAGAAACTTTTGAATACAATGCCAATGGATCAAGAGACCCATTTTCAAACGATTTAGAAGTGGATGATGAAAATGCAGTCAAGGAATCCTCTACTTTTGCAGAAGACGGCAAAGGACCGGATTTAACTAGACGAAAAGAATTTTTAGAGTCATATCCCCTTGATAGTTTGTTGATGGTAGGGACTTATGAACAAGATGGTAATTATTGGGGGTTGGTAGTCGATCCTGAAGGACTGATCCATCGTGTATCAGTTGGGCATTTTCTTGGACATAATCACGGTGAAATTTCCGCGATTTATGAAAATGAAATAAAAATTATTGAATGGTTAAATGATGGATTAGGAGCTTGGCGTGAACGTGAAGCAGCTATGGCATTAAAAGATGAATAAATGAGAGTAACTATATGAAAAATCAATTTATAAACTCAGGAATAAATTTAAGAGCTGTAAAATGTTTGGTTCTGTTGATGTTCAGTTGTCAAGTGTTGAGTCAAAATGTTATCACTTCAGTAGATTTAAAAACTGGTGTTAATGGAATGGTAATTGTTGACTTTGAATTTGATTCAGCGCCTACAACTCCTGAAACATTTTCAACAAATTTGCCGCCTCGATTGGCATTAGACTTTGCAGACACCGTAAATTCAACAGGTGTTACCAATATGAATATTGGAGTAGGTTCGGCAAAAGGTTTGCGAATCGTTTCTGCGAACTCCAAAACAAGGGTTGTACTGGATTTCAGTAATGACTTCATGCATAAATTTGAAACCAATGGGAACACGCTTTCTCTTATTCTAATGAATAATGATAAAGCACGGGTTTCGAATTCAGGTTCAAATATAACTGAAGTTGAATACGTTGACTTCAGAAGAGGGCAAGAAGGTCAAGCTATCGTGAGTGTACAACTGAACAACAACAACGCACCCATAAATCTTTCGGAGATTAATGGCAAGGTTGTTATTGAATTGTCAAACAGCAATGTTAATGAAGATATGGACAGGAAACTGGATGTTATAGATTTTGCAACCCCTGTTTCTTATGTAGATACCCGTCAAAGTGGTCAGTCAGTAAAAATTGAAATAGATGCACAAGGTGCTTATGAAAAATTAGCTTATCAAACGGGTAATGTATATACGGTTGAAATTACTGAGAAGAAAGAAACCACTGTTACTCAAGCGACTTTAATTGATGATGAAGTGGTTTATGTCGGTAATCTGGTTTCATTTACTTTTCAAGACATTCCAGTCAGATCGGTTATTCAATTGATTGCTGATGCCTCTCAACTGAACATCGTAGTTGCAGACACAGTCAGCGGTAACGTTACGCTGCGTCTGAATAATGTGCCTTGGGATCAAGCTTTAGACATTGTGTTGCAAAGCAAACAACTTGATCAAAGAAGAACTGGTGATGTTATTTGGGTTGCGCCTGCTTCTGAAATTATGAAAAGAGAACAAGAAAAGTTAGAAGCTTTTAATAAACGTGTAGAACTTCAGGCGTTAGATAATGTATTTATCCAAGTAAATTATGCCAAAGCTGAAGATTTGGCAAAATTAATCAGTGGTTCTGATTCTTCAGGTGATGGCTCTGAAAATTCATTACTGTCTGAAAGAGGTTCTGTTACATTTGATGAAAGAACCAATACTTTATTGGTAAATGACATTCCTGATAAAATTACAGTGATACAACAGCTTGTCAATACATTGGATCGTTCTGTTGAACAGGTTCAAATTGAATCTAGAATTGTAGTTGCTTCGGAAAAATTCGGAGACGAATTGGGTGTTAGATTCGGAATTAATGGTTCACATGAAGACAAATATGGCAACATCATCAGTACGGGCGGAAGTGCACTTGCTGTTGATAGAATGACTAACAATGCCCTGATAAACAGATACACTTCAGCCAGTGGTTCAGGGTTGCCTACCGTGACCCCTGGCACGGCTGGTCAGTTAGTAACAGGGCCACCTATTGGTGAACGGTTAAACGTTAACCTACCTGCTATCGCGTCATCTGCAGGTACTTGGGCTGCCAGTATTTTGGCGGCAGATTTTTTGTTGGATCTTGAATTGTCAGCACTAGAAACAGAAGACAGGGGTGAAGTTATTTCATCACCAAGAGTGATTACCGCCAATCAATCAGAAGCCACCATACAACAAGGTGTACAGATTCCATATCAAGAAGCTTCATCGAGTGGTGCAACTGCTACTGAGTTCAAAGATGCTGCGCTAACTCTTAAGGTTACTCCCCTGATTACACCAGATGAACGAATTGACCTATCTTTGAAAGTCAATCAAGATTCTGTGGGTGAATTAGTTTCTCAGGGAGATGGAAGTGTCCCTTCCATAGATACAAGATCTGTTGAGACCAGAGTTTTAGTGAACAACGGTCAAACCATAGTATTAGGTGGAATTTATGAACAGGTCAGAAGAACCACTAAATCGAAAGTTCCTGTATTGGGCGATATTCCAGGTTTAGGTGCGTTGTTCAGGAATAAATCTGTTTCGGATAATAAAGCGGAGTTATTGATATTTGTAACTCCTACAATCATAAAAGAAAGTTTATAAAGTTAACGATAGGTAAATTATGCTAAATTTTACAAAAAATATATTATTAATTAGTTGGATTGCTGTATTGTTAACAGCTTGTGGTGGGAGTAGTGACAGTGGTGGTGCCTCACCAGGTCCTGCTGTTTCTTCACTTAAATTTGTAATTACACCAGCTGTAAATGGTATTCCTTCAAATCCCAATGGATACGCTGCGTCACCTAATTCGCCGTATGTGACTTCTGTGAATGTAAATGTTAAGTTTGGCAATGGAACTGCAATACCCGATGGTACAGCGGTTCAGTTAAGTAGTACCAATGCTTCGATTGCCAAGCTTTCAACAGCAATAGACTCTCCATTGTCTGAAGTACTTCCATCGGTCAGCGGTTTGGCCAGTGGTGGTAACGTTACCTTTTATTTACACAGTGGTGCAACTGCAGGTAATGTAGGGTTAACTGCTTCGGCTGTAGATGTTTCTACAGGTCGTACATCATCATCATCTATTCAGTACACGGTAAGTCAAGGTGCAGACCCAATAGACAGATTAACTATTGAGCCTATAGCTACCACATTACCCGCAAATGTATTTAACTTGTCTGCCAGACAAGCTTATGGCACGGTTTATATGACAGAAGCAACCATTTCATTTCGCGATCCCTTAGGGAATTTTGTTAATCCACAAGGTGATGCCGAGTCTTCAACAGTTTCTGTGGCTATTAATCCAGTTAATGTGGCTTCTTTTTCAACTTTAGATGACCCTGGAACCACGGATGATGGCAATCCTTTAACTGAAGAAAATGAAACATTTATTCTACTTGGTCAAGGACCAGTGGATATGATTTCAGGTAAAGGGACCATTTTTATTTGGGCTGATTCACCTGGTGTTGCAACCATTACTGTAAATGCTTTTGATCAATTCACAAATCAAGAAATCAGTCAGCAAGTTGATATTATAATTGACAGTGGTTCAGTTGATTTACCAACTTCAATTTCAATTGCTGGGTCTGGTACAAATTATGTCAATGGTTCAGGTGGCTCACAAAGTCAAGTTATTCAAGCATCTGTTGAATCATCGGCCAATATCCCAGTGCCAAATCCGAATGGTTTCAATAATGTATTAATTGACATATCGACTGATGGTGAAAACAGCGGTGAAAAAATTACTGGTGTTAATGCTTTAGGTCAAACTGTTTCTGGTCAGTCAATTAAACTGGCCACAGGCAATGGTGTCGCTTCATTTCAATTATTAAGTGGTGATAATCCAAACACTGTTATTATGATTGCAACTACTGATCGTGCAGATAATAATGTTGATAATGGTCTACAAGACCCTATCACAGCACAAAATAATGTAGTCATCAGTGATGGTATTTTATTTGGTCTTGATATCACTTCTCCTAACATCAACAGTCTTTTCGTAAATACAGTTGATGATGGTGTTGTAACTAATGATGGTATTGGTAATTTAGATGGCAGTTATACAATGACGCTAAGTGCCATTGCTACAGATAAAGCTGGTAATCCTGCCTTGCCTCAAACCATTCAATTTGGATTAATAGACAGTCCAATCGAAGGTTATCCTAATGATGGTCATGGCACATTTGTAATTTCAGGTTCAGATGGTGACCCACAGGAAGGCGGTAATAACTTCACTTCTTCAAGTGCTTCTTTCAATACTGATGCTGGTGGAGTGCAACCCAGTGATACCTTATTGGTATTTGGTGAAGAACTTTTGGGTAATGAAGACTTAGAAAGTTCTTCGACTGTTCAATCTGTACTTTCTCAAACTTCTTTGCGTATCGCTGAAACATTCAATAGAAATGATTTAACAGGTAGCATCAATAATGATTTAGGTATTTTCCCTTACATCGTAGGACGTGCTGTTGATGGCAATATCAATGCAACTGCCGTTATTGATGAAAATGGTGTTGTTTCAACTCAAATAAATTATCCAGTTTCAAAACTTGGTAAAATTGCCGGTATATATGCAAAAGGTCAAGGGGCTACCACTGGTGGTAATACACGATCAGTTACCGATGTTGAAATGATCATATACCCAGGTGTTTCATCATTGGGTGACTTAACTGCTTATATAACAGCATCACCTTCAATTATCCCAGCAAATATGACAACACCAGTTACGGTTTGTGTCTATGATGCAGCTTCTCATCCAATTCAGGGTGCCAGTGTTCAATGGGCCTTCATTGGTGGATCAGGAACAGGGGCTATTGATGGCGTAGAAGGCTCTGGTATTATGGATAACACCACAGGAAGTGATGGTTGTGCCACAGGTATGGCAGATGCTTCCGGAATAATCAGTTCGACTGATGGAACAGGCTATATTTTCAACGTAGGTTCTTTAACTTGCGTTGAAGAAGACTCAGATGACGTTTGTATTCGCATTGGTGATCCAGGAGCCATTTACTTGTCTGCATCTCCTGGATTTCATTTTACCAATGGACTTAAAGTTATTGATTTATTCTTATTTGGTGGAAATGGACAAGGTATCCCGAATGTACCATTATTTGGCGAGTGTCAATCTGATGGTGGAAGTTTAACGATTTCTGCTCAACCAGGTAACACCGATGAAAATGGTTATACAGTGGCCAATGTATTTTCTGCTTTAAGTGGATTCAATGAATTCTTTACAGGAACCTGTACATTCACTACAGGAACTGGTGAACCTGAAGCAGTGGTTGAATTTTCGGGATATGATCTATGTGATCCAAATATATCACCGAGCTTACCACCTCAGTGTACGCCCTAGTATTCATTACTGATCAAATTAAAAGGCTTGTATTTTTACAAGCCTTTTTTTTTTGAATGACTAAAAGCACATGAATTTAACTTAAATTTAAATACACTGTATCAATTAGAAATTAATTAGCGTTATGAGAAACTATATAATCGTTTTATTGTTATTCCTTTTGTCTGCCTGTAGTCAACCAGATAATAAAAATAATGAATTAAAAGACAAGCCTGAAAAAGAAAAAGTAGTAATTAATGTAGAAGCCGCAACCAGTTATTTAGGTAAATCTATTGCTACATTTAAATCCACAGCTATCTTAGAAGCTGATCGGGCTGCGACAGTGACCACCAAAACATCGGGTATTATTTTAGATATATTGGTTGAAGAGGGCGATATAGTAAAGCAGGGTGATGTGTTGTTGGTACTTGAATCTGATGAACAGGTCCTTTCATTAAATAGAGCCAAAGCTAATTACGATAAAAGTTTAAACAATTACAATCGTGCGCAACAACTGATCAGTAAAGGGCTGACTAATAAGGAACAAATTGATAATTTAAAATTTGAAACTCAATCTCTAAAATCTTCATTGGACCAAGCTAAAATGGACCTTACTTTTACTCAGGTGAAGGCACCTTTTAATGGCGTGGTTGTCAGACGATTGGTTAAAATTGGTAATTTAATTCAAAATGCAACAGCAGTTTTTGAGGTCGTAGACTTTAATTCATTACAAGCCAAGATAGATGTTCCTGAACATCAATGGCATATAATGAAAAAAGGATTGGATGTCACTTTTAATTTTGATGCGTTAGCTGGTCAAGAAGTAATGGGCAAAATCATCAGAATCAGTCCAGTCATTGATTCAAACTCTGGTACTTTCGTCGTTACAGTATCAATTGATAATTCGGATTTGTTACTCAGACCAGGTCTTTTCGCCAAAGCAAAGGTTATTTTTGATCAAAGGGATGATGTTATATTGGTTGATAAGGACGCCATTATCCGAGAAGATGAACTGTCTTTTGTTTATGTCATTGAAGGTGAATCAACTGTTGAGAAAGTACAGGTAGAGTTAGGCTATGAAATGCCGGATTCATATGAAATCGTTACTGGATTGGCTGAAGGTCAACAAGTTGTAACTACAGGAAAAAATAATTTAACACCTGATGTCTTGGTTAATGTGGTTAACTACAACGAAAATTTATGATTGATTCTATTACACGGTTTGCGACGACCCGAAGGGTTACGGTCTTCATGTTAGCAATTGGATTTATTTTATTTGGTTCCATTGCTATGAACAGTATGTCTGTTACATTACTTCCTTCATTAGAGTATCCCACCTTAACCATTCGTACCGATTATGAAAATACCGGTCCTGAAGAAATGGAATTATTAATTACCAAACCTTTAGAAGAAAGTGTCGGTGTAGTTAAAGGGTTAAGTAAAATATATTCAACTTCTACAACCGGCCGATCTGATGTAAAGCTCCAATTTAATTGGGATGCAGATATGAAACAAGCTGCTTATGATGTCAGAGATAGAATGGATGCTGTACAACTGCCTCTTGATGTTGAATCGCCCATTTTGTTACGGTTCAATCCTTCGACCGATCCAATTATGCAACTGTCTTTAAGTTTAGATAGGGATGTGAATGAGGCTGAACTAAAAAGATTAAGGACATATGCTGATAATGATTTAAAAAAGAAATTGGACCCTATAGCAGGAGTTGCTGCCATTAAAATCAGTGGTGGTTATGAAAAAGAAATCGAAATTCTGCCTGATCAATTTAAATTATCTCAGTTAGGCTTAAGTATCAGTGATATATCTAATCGTTTGAGACAAGAAAATATAAATCTATCAGGTGGGGCCATTAAACAAGGCAGTAAAATGTTTTTGGTTCGAACCGTCAATCAATTTGAAAATATAGAATCAATCAAACAACTCATTGTTACAAATTCTAATGGACGTATTATAAAAATCAAAGATGTAGCCTCAGTAATATTAGGCCACAAAGACCGTAAATCCATTAACCGCATTGATGGCAAAGAGGCCATTGAAATAGCAATATACAAAGAAGGCGACAGTAACACCGTTGCTGTTGCAGAAGCTGTAAATGCAAAATTAAAAGAGATCAATAAACAATTACCCAATGGAGCAAGTATTGCTGTTATCGATGATCAATCTGCTTTTATTAAAGATGCGATTGATAATGTCATTAATGCTGCATTAATTGGCGGTTTGTTGGCCGTGTTGATAATTTACTTATTTTTAAAAGATGTAGTCGCCACCTTAATTATTGCCGTTCTGATACCCGTATCTGTAATTTCTGGCTTCTTTTTTATGTACCGAGCAGGTGTTAGTTTTAACATCATGTCCTTGGGTGGGGTTGCGCTTGCGGTTGGACTCTTGGTAGATAATGGTATTGTGGTGCTCGAAAATATAGCTTCCAAAATGAAGCTTCATAATCATCCAATTGATGCAGTACGAGAGGGAACTTCAGAAGTGGGTGGTGCAATTACAGCATCAACACTGACCACCATAGCTGTATTCTTGCCATTGGTGTTCGTACAAGGTATTGCTGGTCAATTATTTAAAGATCAGGCTTTAACAGTCACCTTCACCTTGATTGTATCATTGGTATTTGCTTTGATTTTAATACCTATGTTATCCAGTTTAAAACATCGAAAAGCCGGGTTCAGTGATGACATTGGGCAACCACCTTTTCAACCAAAGACAAAAGTAGGCGGAGCCATTCAGAAATACAGAAGATCATTTTTTAATGTGTTTACTGATAGCGCTTTGTTCATACTCAGTCTGCCCTTTATCATTTTAGGCGCTGTACTCAAATATGTTTTGATTGTTCCTGCCACCCTTGTAAATATGATATTTAATGCTTTGGCATCCGCATATAAAAGTGTGTTGCCATGGGCATTAAGACATCGATTGATGGTGATGGTATTGGCAGTGTTCTGTTTCTTTTCAGGTTTACTCATTTTGCCTAAAATTGGAGTTGAATTGATTCCTGATATGGATGCCAGCACAGTGAAAGTTAATTTCAAACTTCCTGAAGGGTCAACCATTGAGGCCACAGATGCCTTTTTTAAAGGTTTGAGTCAAAAAGTCAAAGACACTGATTCTATCGAATTGGTCTTTGGTTATAGTGGTGAAGGAAATTTACTGGATACATCATCTTTGTCAGGTGGTGAGAACTCTGGTCAAATTACCATCAATATTAAGCCGGGTGGTGATAAAGCAGCAGTGCAGAAGCATGTGCTGGAATTGATCAATGCCACTCCAGGCTTACAAAGTGAATTAAAAACAGGTCAGTTTTTTGATTTGGCCAAACCTATTGAAATTGAATTAATTGGTAATGACCTTGATTTATTAAAAGAAAATGCCTTGAGATTGTCGCAATTTTTAATTGCAGATGAACGTTTTATCAATGTGGATGATGGTGTCGAAGTAGGTAACCCTGAGGTGCAGCTGTATTTCGACCAGGAAAAGATTTCTGCATTAGGCATGAATGTTTCGACGGTAGCTAACAGCGTTGTTGATAAAGTTTTGGGTAAAGTGGAAACAACCGTACATTGGCAAGATCAAAAAATGGATCTACGGGTACGAGCTGTGGAAAGTCAACGAGACTCTATTGAGGATATTAAGGATTTAATTATCAACCCTGAAAGCCAGTCGCCCATTCGTTTAATTGATGTAGCTCATATTAAAATAACTGAAGGTCCTGGATATATTCTTCGGCGAAATCAAGACAGAACGGTTGTGGTCTCTGCAGACATCAGTGGCATAGCGCTCGGTGATGCAGTGGAAGAAGTAGAGACAATGGTAGCGGATGCCAACATACATCCATTGGTGATAGCTAAAGTCACAGGTCAAAATGAAGATTTGGAATCATCAAATCAATCGATGGTTTTTGCTTTGTCATTGGCGGTCTTTTTGGTATACATGATTTTGGCTTCACAGTTTGAATCATTCATTTATCCTTTTGTGATACTTTTTTCTATTCCATTGGCTTTTATTGGTGCTGTTTGGGCTTTATATTTAACCGGAACTTCAATTTCTGTTGTGGTATTTATAGGTCTTATCATGTTGGCGGGTATCGTGGTTAATAACGCCATTGTATTGATTGATATTATTAAACAATCGATTGATAAAGGCATGGATAAAACTTTGTCCATAACAGAAGCGGGTAAATCTCGCTTAAGACCTATTATTATGACTACCATGACCACTGTTTTAGGTCTGTTACCTATGGTGATAACATTTGGTGCATCAAGTGCAGGTTCTGAGATCAGAGCTCCTATGGCGATTACCGTAATGGGTGGATTGCTGGTGTCTACGTTTTTAACCCTCATTGTTATTCCCGTGATGTTTTCTTTATTAACAAAAGACAGTAATAGCAATGCGGGTGAGGTTAAAACTAATCAGGGTGTGGTCGAGTAAATAATGAACAATTCAAATTCACAACCACAACCCAGTAACCAAGCAACCGGTATCACAAGGCTGGCCAGTTTTTCTATGGCCAGGCCTGTTACCATCAGCATGATGTTTCTTTCATTGGTCACTTTTGGCTTAATTTCAGCCAAGTTATTACCTTTAGAGAGTTGGCCAGAAATTCAACTACCATTTTTGATTGTCGTGGTTCCTTATGATGCCGGCACGCCGCAGGAAGTAGAAAGAAATATTACCCGGCCAATGGAAGAGGCGTTGGCCACCATAGGTGATGTGGTACAAATGAACTCTAACTCGACCACCAATTCCAGTAATACATTTATGTTATTTGATTTGGATATTGATATCGATGAAAAGATCATGTTGGTTAATGAACAAATAGATTTAATACGTAGTGATTTGCCTTCAGATGTCAGGCAAATCTTTATTCGTAAAGAACAACCTGGCAGCGAAGCAATGATGAAGCTTCGAATCATTGGTGATCGTGACTTAGAAGGCGCTTACGATGTTCTTAATCAGTATTTGGTAAAACCGGTACAGCGGATCAATGGTGTGGCTCGCGTCGAGTTACAAGGTATAGAGCCACTTGAAATCAGTATCAATTTAGACAATGAACGGATGAAACGTTATGGTATTGGTTTTAATGAATTACAAAGTAAACTCAGCAATCTGAACTTCACTATTAAATCAGGGAATTTTTTTACTGCTGACCAAGCCATCAGGCTCAGTCCAAAATCTCAAGCCACTGATATCAATGAATATCGCAATTTGATATTAAATGACAATAATATACGTCTTAAAGACATTGCTACCATTGAGATGCTCAATGGTGAACGTGATTATGCACGACATTTGAATCGTAAGTATTCAGTTGGCTTAGAAATATTCAAGGAATCTACTGCAAACTTAGTTGATGTGGGTGAACAAGTATTGGCCACAATCAATGAAATCAGCCAAACCGAACAAATGAGTGGCATCAAATTGGTGTTTTTGGATAATCAAGCTGAAGGTGTGACCAATTCGCTGAAAGATGTGGTTACAGCAGGTGTGACTGGTTCACTACTTTCGTTGGTGGTGTTGTTTGTGTTTTTACGTAATTTGCCTATGACTTTGATCATATCAATGTCTATTCCAATTTCAATCATCATTACTTTAGGTGTGCTGTACTTTACCGGTATCAGTTTAAATAACTTGTCATTAATGGGTTTGATGTTGGCGGTGGGGATGTTAGTGGACAATTCAGTGGTCATCACAGAAAGTGTTTATACGCAAAGGCAATTGGATCCAGACAACCCAAAAGATGCTTTGATCAGGGGCGTTAAATTGGTTATTAAGCCAGTCATTGCAGGTACTTTGACTACGATTTGTGTGTTTTTACCTGTGATTGTCGGTGAAGGCAACTTGCTGGCTATTTTCTTGACTCATGTTGCTGTAGCTATCATTGCTTCTTTGGTCATTTCATTGATGTTATCAATCTCAGTGGTTCCTATGGCCATTGGTTTGTTTGTTAAGAAACAAAAAGTTAAAACAGTTGGATTAGAAAGTCGTTTGATTGAGCGTTGGAACAAAGTTAAAAAAAGGTATAAGTTTATCCTGATTATTGCTGTGTATATTTTGATGTATATGCTGTCAAAAGTAATGAATATGCCCGCTGAAAATTTTGCCATTTTTGCGTATGTTTCGATGTTCTTTTTATTCAGCCTGTTTCTCATGCGAAACTACCGTTCTATCTTAATGTTCTTTTTGAATCACCGATGGATCACGGTGTTCAGTTCATTCGGTTTGATCATTGTTTGTATTAGTTTTTATTTTTCAATGCAACAAGATGATGGCACCGGTCAGTCGGTGAGCCGCAGTTTTTGGTTGCCATATCATGTTAATGGCACTTATACATTAGATCGTTTGAAAAAAGACGTTGATCGGATTGAGGATTATTTGTATGCCAATCAAGAGAAACTTGAAATAGACTCTGTCTATAGTTACTACAATGAAAATGGCAATGCATCTTCAATGATAACCCTGATCGATGAGGATAAAGCAACCAGAACTGTTGCAGATATTAAAAAAGAAATTATAGAAAACCTGCCTGAAATTACCATTGGTGCACCATCCTTTCAATGGCGAAGTAACTTGGGTTCTCAAGGTATTAAGCTGTACTTACAAGGTGAGTCTTCAGAATTTATACGTGACAATATGTTAGATGAAGTGATGTTTATCCTGCGAAACGTAGAAAATGTCAGTAATGTTCAAGTTGAACAGAAAAACAACCGCGAAGAGCTTCAAGTTAATGTTAATCGTGAACGGGCTTTGAACTTAGGATTAACCCCAACTGATGTGGCTCAATCTGTATCAATAGCAATGCGTGGTATGAACCTTAAAGAATATGTTTCAGAAACTGGTGAGATCCCAGTCAAAATGCGTTTTTATAAAAAAGGTCAATTCGAAATTGACCAATTGCGTAATCTACCGATTAAAAATGCCGATGGTATATCTATTCCTTTAGAAAATGTGGCTGACATTAAATCAACCAGTTCGCCACAACGTTTATTTCGTTTAGGCCGTTTGAATTCAGTACAGATTGATTTAGATGTGGTTGATGACAGCAATGTTAAAGAAGTCAGGGATGCCATCGCAGCAGCACTGGAAAACTATAATTTTCAGGATGGTTATTCCTGGACTTTTAATTTAGATGGAAATGGTGCCAATATTTCATTAACGGATTTGGTGATGCCTTTTGTGATTGCTTTATTGGTGATATTTATGGTGATGGCTTCAATGTTTGAATCCTTGTTGTTTCCGATTTGTGTATACAACACCATTTTGTTTTCAATTTTAGGTATCTTTTTGTTTTTTGCCTTAACGGGTACCACCTTCAATGTCATGGCTGGTATTGGTGCGATGATATTGGTTGGGGTGGTGGTTAACAATGGAATCGTATTAATCGACCACATCAATAACCTACGGAAAGAAGGTATGAATCGTTTTGATGCTGTATTGCAGGGTGGTTTAGATAGAATACGGCCAGTCTTAATGACTGTGTCGACGACTGTTGTAGGTTTGTTGCCATTGAGTATCAGTGTTTCAGCTGTTGGTGGTGGTAACGGGCCAAGTTATTTTCCTATGGCTCGGGCCATCATAGGTGGATTAACCTTTTCTACCATAATCAGTTTGGTGTTATTGCCCTGTATTTATTGTTGGCTGGATGATTTAAGTTTGTGGTCTAAACAGCGATTCAGTCGCTTGTTTTCACGCTGGCAAAAACAACGTCAGAAGATTGTTAAGGACCCTATTGAAGGCTAGAGCAACTTATAAGATGTTGCCATCGTTGCCATCTATTAAAAGATAGGCAGAATATAAAAGGGTTATGCAAAAAATCGAAAACATCAATCTGAATTTCGCAATTTTAATCCTGACGAAAATTGTTTAAAATAAGCTTTTAAATAATTAATGGAGATTAAGCAATGGGCGTTCTCGTTGGAAGAAAAGCACCAAATTTAAAAGGTGCAGCAGTTTTAGGAACCGGTGAAATTGTAGATGAATACAACTTCAAAGAAGCCACAGAAGGTAAGATTAAAGTGGTCTTTTTCTATCCTTTAGATTTTACTTTTGTTTGTCCTTCTGAGCTAATCGCTTTTGACAAACGCATGTCAGAATTTGAAAAACGTGGTGTTGAAGTCGTATCAGTTTCTATTGATTCGCAATTCACTCACAATGCATGGCGTAACACCCCAATTAACCAAGGCGGCATCGGGCCTGTGAAATACACCATGTTCGCTGATGTTACTCATAAAGCTTGTAAAAAGTATGATGTTGAAACACCAGATGGTGCCGTTGCATACCGCGCTTCTTTTTTGATTGATGCAGATAACATAGTACGTCATCAAGTGGTCAATGACTTACCTTTAGGGCGTAATGTGGATGAAATGTTGCGCATGGTAGATGCGTTACAATTTCATCAAGAGCATGGTGAAGTTTGCCCAGCTGGATGGCAAGATGGCGACAAAGGTATGAATGCCTCACCTGATGGTGTTGCTGAATACTTGTCGGCTGAATCAGACAAGCTATAATTGACATAGACTTGCTCACAATAGGTTGATTATTTTGATCCATTATCAACCGCTGAAAGACCTGGAAACAACTGTTATCGTTTATACTTCCAGGTCTTTTTTTATACCAGAGTTATATGCGCATTGATTGGCCTTATATAGAACAGGATTTTGTTAAAATCTTAAATGATTTAATCAAGTCAGATCCATTGGATCAATGGTCAATTCAACCTCGTAAGTTAGCTGTGACACAGCATAAAACTAAATATGGTATGGCAGACCTAAATGGTGTGGTCTATATCAATCAAGCTTTTGTTGGCACATCTGCGGTTGAGTTGTTGGCCGCCACCATCAGACATGAATTGGCTCATTTATGTGTGGGACTACAACATGGACATGACCAGTATTTCAAAGCCAAAGCCCATCAGTTTAAAGCCAATTTTGGCCGCCACCTTAATGCCGAATCTGAACAATTTAGAGCCAACATGGGCTATAAGTATAGACTCTATGCCCGCATTGAAAATCCAGATTGTAAATCACCTGAAGAGATCCTATTTAAACGGGTTCATCGCAAACACAGTAAATATTTGAACTACAAACCCAGAAGATTCCGCTATTTAACCATTAAGGGACGAAAGGTAATCGGCTTTAGGTACGATTGAAGATTCAACTTCTGTTTCACTGCGGCATTATTTTGAGCTTGGTGAATATATGCGTTATATTGTATAGACTAATTATCGAGACTATTATGAAACCTATTGCTTGCTTTCTGGCTGTGTTCTGTTTACTAATGGGCTGCCAAGTAAATTCAAATTTAAGAATGAATTCTGACCATAGCATTCAGCCTGATGCAACGTTGACACCCACCTCTGTAACAGCTCATTCAACAATTGAAGAGTGGCGTTTGTTGGATGTTGAAAACACCCTTTATTTAAAATTAGACAGTGGTCAGGTGGTGATCGAACTGATGCCTGACTTAGCGCCACAACACGTCAGTAATACCAAAGCTTTAGTCCGCCAAGGTGTTTTTGATGGTAGCAACTTTTATCGTGTTCTCGATGGCTTTGTGGCCCAAGGAGGCCCCATTTTTGCGGCAGATGAAGAGAAGCCTCGCTTGAGCCAAGGAAGTTACAGTATCGCAGAAGAATTGACCTTCAGCGGACAGTTAAGCGGTTACTACACGCCATTTGATCAAACTGATGCTTATGCCGATGAGACGGGTTTTATCAAAGGGTTTGCCGTCGGTAGGGATTTGTCTACTGGCGAGTCTTGGCTTTTACATTGTTATGGTGCATTGGGAATGGGGCGTGCCAATGAATTAGACTCAGGTGGAACTGAATTGTATATAGTTAATGGTTCTGCACAGCGTTACTTGGATCGAAATGTGACTGTGTTTGGTCGAGTGATTGCGGGTATGGAAAACATTCAAGCATTGAAACGAAGTGCCGACCTTTCTGGGCCAATTGATTTAACTGGAGAAAACATCATTGAATCAATTCAAGTAGCTGCAGATTTACCCAGTGATGAAGTGCTTTCAATTGAAGTGATGAAAACCAATGCTGAGTCGTTTAAACAATTGTTGAAGGCTCGAAAGAACAGAACAGGTGAATGGTTTGTATATCAACACGATTACATCGATGCTTGTGGGGTTCCTATTCCGGTAAGGATTCAAACTGAGGTAAATTGATTCAGTTGTTTAATAAATTGTTCTCTGGCAATCAGTTTGGCACCCAGTGAGTCCAGGTGTGGGTTGTGTAGTTGGCAATCAAGCAGTTGAATGTCATTTTCTAGCATGTATTGACTTAGGCCAACCATGGCCAATTTAGAACCGTTGGTTTGGAGCGAAAACATGGATTCGCCACAAAGTATATTGTGGATAACAACGCCATATATGCCGCCAGCTAATTGATTGTCTATTTCAACTTCAAGACAAAAAGCATGGCCCGCTTTGAATAATGCGGTGTAGGCTAAAATCATTTCAGGGTGTATCCAAGTACCATTGTCTTTTCTGGCAATGCTGGCACAATGCTCAATGACAGTCTTAAAGTTTCGATTGAGGAAATATGCAAGTTTGTTTTTTTTAATTGATTTTTTGAGACTTTTACTGATATGGAGTTCTTCTGGTTTTAACACCATTCGTTCGCTTGGACTCCACCAAAGAATGGGATCTTCAGCTGAATACCAAGGAAATATACCCTGGCTGTAAGCGTTATAAAGTCGCTTTGTTGTTAAATCACCACCGAAACACAATAAACCGTCGGGTTCATTCAAAGCTTGGTTCACTGGAGGGAAAGGGGTTGGACCGTCAATACATGGTAGTATCATAAAAGAGGCTGGGTGAATGTCACCTGTTGATTAAGGTAACACCCACCGTGCATTTCTTGATTAAACTTGTTCTTTGGCATCCAAATACCTTTCAGCATCTAAAGCCGCCATACAACCTGAACCTGCCGAAGTGATGGCTTGTCGGTAGATATGATCCATGACATCACCTGCCGCAAAAACGCCCTTGACTGAAGTTTGTGTGGCATTGCCTTGTTGCCCAGATTCAACCGTAATATAGCCATGTTGCATATCCAGTTGACCTTCAAATATTTGTGTATTGGGTTTGTGTCCAATGGCAATGAAAACCCCTTGAACTGCTAGGGTTTGGGTGCTTTCATCTTTTACATTTTTAACGCGTAATCCATTAACGCCTGCTGCATCACCCACAACTTCATCAACCACATGATCCCAGACCAGTTCGATGTTGCCATTTTTGGCCTTTTCGAAAAGTCTGTCTTGTAATATTTTTTCAGATCTTAATGAGTCTCGGCGATGAACTAAATACACTTTTGATGCAATGTTTGAAAGGTAGAGAGCTTCCTCAACAGCCGTGTTGCCACCACCTACAACTGCCACTGGCTGGTCACGATAGAAAAAACCATCACATGTGGCGCAGGCTGAAACGCCTTTGCCTTTAAACGCCTCTTCAGATTCTAATCCCAGGTACATGGCGCTGGCACCCGTAGCAATGATCAATGAATCACAGGTGTAAATGGCTTGGTCACCATTTAATGTAAAAGAATCTTGTTTCAGATCGACAGTATTGATGTAATCAAAAATCACTTGGGTATCAAATTTTTCAGCATGTTGTAGCATACGAGCCATCAATTCAGGACCTTGAAGGTCGCCTGGGTCACCTGGCCAGTTTTCCACCTCTGTGGTGGTCATTAATTGACCGCCTTGCTCTAATCCCGTAATGATAACTGGATTTAAGTTGGCTCGAGCGGCATAAACAGCAGCCGAGTATCCAGCGGGTCCTGAGCCTACGATGATGAGTTTATGATGTACTTGTTTCATCAATATATTCCAAATTTCTAAAACATGAAATCTTATACGTTCAATTGGCATTTGTAAATTAGATTAAATAAGTCATCATGATTTGATTTATCAATCATTGAATGGTCTATACCCTAGATTTCATTAGATAAATCGTTTGTTGTGAAAGCATTGATTGAGATAAAATGTGCGACCTATGTAATGGCGTATATTAACGAGTGTCCATTACTTGTCAGGTTTTGAATTGCAAAGCCTAATATTAAACATGACCTTTTGTGGGGACGCATAAAGATGAAAATTGGTATTCCTAAAGAAACCAAAACACTTGAAGGACGAGTGGCGTTGGTACCAGCGGCTGCAGCTGATTTAGTCAGAGCAGGCAATGAAGTTTATATTCAGTCAACAGCTGGGTTGATGAGTGGTTTTTCTGATGATGATTACATCAGAGCCGGTGTGAAAATTGAACCTGATGCGGCCAGTTTGTATGGCGTTGCTGAAATGATCGTGAAAGTTAAAGAACCGATTGCTGGTGATTTACAACACCTCAGAGAAGATCATTTGTTGTTTTGTTATTTGCATTTAGCAGCTGAACCTGAATTAACCCAATCTTTATTAGATATTGGTTTAACAGGGGTGGCTTTTGAAACTGTTGAAGATGCCGATGGTTCCTTACCTTTGTTAGCTCCTATGAGTATTATTGCCGGCAAAATCGCCACACAAGTAGGTACCCATACCTTACATCACCCAATGGGTGGTAAAGGTATATTGCTGGGCGGCTTGCCTTCAACAGAGAGGGGCAAAGTGGTGGTGTTAGGTGGTGGTGCAGCGGGTGGAAATTCGGCCGCATTGGCAGCAGCCACAGGCGCTAATGTAGTGGTGTTTGATAAGCGCCAGGATCGGCTGGCACAAATGATGGCAATGGGTTCCAATGTAACCGCTTTGTATCCTTATCAGGAATTGGTTGCTGCAGAAATCTCAAATGCTGATTTGGTGATTGGTGCAGTTTTGGTTACTGGTGCCAGAGCGCCACATGTGATTACTGAAGAAATGGTTAAGGGAATGGAGCCAGGATCTGTGATTGCTGATATTTCTGTAGACCAAGGCGGCTGTGTTGAAACTACACGTCCAACCACTTGGGCAGAACCTACATTTACCAAGCATGGCGTGGTTCATTTTTCAGTGACTAACATGCCTGGTGCTGTGCCAAGAACGTCGACACATGCTATTTCTGCGGCTATTTTGCCTTATGTTCAAAGGTTGTCTCAAATTGACTGGCCTTCAGTACCTTCTTTGCAGAAAGGTATTAATGTTCAAGATGGTAAAATTATGCATCCAGCATTGATGGATTGATAACATTTTGCTTCAATTCAAGAATTGATTATTAAGGCATTAACGCTTATCCTTAGTGCCTTAATTATTATTTAGTGTGAGCACATTTGAATCAAGTATCAAAACAAGTCAAAAATCGGGTCAAGGAAAGTTTGGTTTTTATCATTGTTCCTGTTGCCGCCTATTTTTTACTTTCATTAGCCAGCTATAATCCTCAAGATCCAGGTTCTTTCGCAACCTCAGATGTCAATAAAATCAACAATTTGGGTGGCCTGACAGGTGCTTATATTGCTGATTTTTTATTGCATTTTCTGGGTTATTTTGCCTATTTTATCCCTTTGGGTTTGTTGTATATAGCATGGCGCTTGTTTCAAGATCGATCTGATGTTGAAGATTCTTGGTTAGACACCACCATAAAATCATTGGGTTTTGTGGCATCATTGTTAACAGGCTGTGGACTGTCACACTTGCATGCGAATACTGGGGGCTTGCCTTTTTCTGGTGGTGGGATCATTGGTGATGTGGTCGGCAGCTCGGTTTATTCAGGTTTTGGTGGTATCGGTGCAACACTTATTTTAGCTGCGACATTTCTGGCAGGTATTACTTTATTTACTGGTTTGTCTTGGATAGGTTTGGCTGATAAAGTCGGGCAATTGACTATCAAATTTGTCTATTGGTTGGGTGAAAAATGGGAACAGTTTGCTGATTGGAGGGCCGGCAAAAAGGCTCGTACCGAGCGAGAGGTGGTCAGAAAAATTGACGCTGAAATACAGCAAAATCGCGAACCAATCGTGATTGAACAATTTGAACCAGAAGTGGTTGAAAGTAAACGATCGAGTAAAGAAAAACAAATGAATTTGTTTCATTCATTACCCGCTGGAAAGTTGCCACCACTGTCGTTGCTGGATAATCCGACCAATCAAGTATTTGGTTACACCAATGAAGAGCTGGAAGTGCTGTCCAGACAATTAGAATTAAAGTTGGCTGACTATAAAGTTCAGGCTGAAGTGGTTGGGGTCTATCCTGGACCGGTGATTACACGTTTTGAAGTCAATCCTTCTGCGGGTATTAAGGCCAGTAAAATTATGGGTCTGGCTAAGGATTTGGCACGTGGTTTATCAATCACCAGTGTACGGATTGTTGATGTGATTCCTGGTAAACCCTATATTGGAATAGAAATTCCCAATGCCAGTAGAGAAATTGTTTATTTAAGTGAAATCCTAAGATCAGTCAGTTTCGATAAATCAAGATCACCACTGACCTTAGCCATGGGGAAAAGTATTGGCGGCAATCCTGTTATTGCTGACATTGCAAAAATGCCACATTTGTTGGTGGCAGGTACCACAGGTTCTGGTAAGTCGGTTGCGGTCAACTCGATGATCATTTCATTGTTGTATAAAGCCAGTCCTGAACAAGTTAAGATGATTATGGTTGACCCCAAAATGTTGGAACTTTCTATTTATGAAGGGATTCCACATTTATTGGCTCCAGTTGTCACAGATATGAAGGAAGCGGCCAACGCACTGCGATGGTGTGTGGCTGAAATGGAAAGACGTTATAAAGTTATGGCGGCCATGGGAGTAAGGAATTTAGCGGGTTTTAATAAAAAGGTACAAAAAGCCCTTGATGCTGGTGAGCCTATTATGGATCCTTTTTGGGATGAAGCCACTTCACCGTTTGGTTCTGTGCAAGAAGCACTTAAACCTTTGCCTTTTATTGTTGTGATCATTGATGAGTTTGCAGATATGATGATGATTGTTGGTAAGAAAGTTGAAGAGTTGATTGCTCGATTGGCACAAAAAGCCAGGGCAGCTGGGGTGCATTTGATACTGGCTACTCAAAGACCTTCGGTTGATGTGATTACAGGCTTAATTAAGGCCAATATCCCAACGAGAATGGCTTTTCAAGTGTCCTCAAGAATCGATTCAAGAACTATTTTAGACCAGGGTGGGGCAGAGATGTTATTGGGTCACGGTGACATGTTGTATTTACCGCCTGGAATGGCTCAACCTGACCGAGTTCATGGGGCCTTTGTTGATGACCATGAAGTGCATTCTGTGGTTAATTACTTAACCAGTCATTATGAAGCCGACTATCAAGAAGGTATCCTAGATAATGTTCAATTGACTGATGATGGTCAAATGTTAAATGAGACGGGTTTACCAGAACGTGGTGAGGATGATTTGGATGAACTGTATGATAAGGCTGTTTTTGTGGTTACTGAAAGCCGCAAAGCCTCTATTTCCTACGTACAAAGGCGCTTGCGTGTTGGCTATAATCGCGCAGCCACTATCGTTGAACAAATGGAAGCCGGCGGTGTGGTTTCTGCACCAGCCCACAATGGTGCGCGGGAAGTTTTGGCGCCACCACCACCTTCAGTTGACAATTCTGATTTTTAAGTAGGAAAAGATTATGAAAATATTTATACCGGTTTTAATTCTGTTGTGTAGCCTACAATTGAGGGCGCAGTCAGATCCTTTTCATGCGGGTTCCGCAATTGTTGATTTTGGTAAAATTGCAACAGTGCATGACATGGAACCATTGCCCAAGAATGTCAGTTTTAAAGTTGCTTTTGATGTGGCTAAGGCCGCTGAGCCAGGTCAAATTAACCGTTCAATCGACAGTGTAGCTCGGTTCATTAATATGCATGTTGCAGCAGGCGTTCCCATAGAAAACTTGGATTTAGCGATTGTAATTCATGGCGGGTCAACCAAAGAAATGACTGATAATGATTTTTATCAAAAGAACAAAGCAACTGAGCCTGTTAATGCCAATATTACATTAATCAAAGCATTGCAAGCCAAGGGTGTGAACTTTTATGTTTGTGGTCAAAGCGCGGCTTACCATGGGGTTAAAACCAGTGATTTATTACCAGGTGTTAAAATGTCGCTGTCAGCCATGACGGCACATGCTTTGTTGCAACAACAAGGTTATACCGTTAATCCGTTCTGATCAGTCATTTAATTAGTTCAGTGCTTTATCTGGAGCAGAAAAGCAGTAAGATTTTTGTTATAATTGTTTTACTGTCTACAACATTAATTTTAATTTATGAACCTTCCAACACAACAGTTATTTGAAGCCAACAATCAAGACGTATTTGAAATTACTTTTGATGGTATAAATAAAAACCCATGTCAAATTAAAGAGATTAGTAGCAGTAAATCATCGATGATAGATCAGGAAGGGCAACAATTTTCAGTTGTTTTTTCTACTGCAACGACTCAAGTATATGAGCAAGGGGTTTATGTTGTTTCGCATCCCAAACTAGGTGAGTTTGAGTTGTTTTTAGTGCCTGTCTTTGGTGATGAAAAAGGTGTGCATTATGAAGCTGTTTTTACCTGATTAACAATTGTCTTCAGGCAGCCATTCCATGTATTGGTAAACGCCTTTGTCCTCTACCTGCTTGAAGCCATGTTTAAGGTACCATGCATAAGCTGGGTTGAAATTTTCAACATGGATGACCACTTTTTTATTGCTGTCTTGTGCTTCAATTAACAGTTCTTTCAGTAACTGAGTGCCCAGTCCATGTCCTCGGTGTTTCGGTAATAATGCCACATCAATCAAACAAATCGATACGTCATCACGATCAACATAAATGCGACCAATGCGCTCATGATTTTTGATGACAATTAACTTAGCAGCATGGGGATAATGGGTGGTGTAATGTTGGTGCTGGGCATTGAACTGTTGTGACAGGAAGTCCAGCCTTTGTTGGTCGGTCCAAGGTGCTTGTAGCACCTCTTCCCATCGTGTACTTTGATACAGTTCAGCAAGAAAAGCCATATCCTCATCAGATATGGCTTTAAAGGTAACACTTGTTGGAATCAGTTTGGGTTTATGCTCAAACGCCAACCAATTGTTAAGCATGTGTTCTCCAATTAAATTCAGCCAGTAGTTGTTTGTGGTCAATTGGTTTCATGTATATCTGGTGCTTTATACCTTTATGATCGGTTAAATGATATATTTTTTCAACCAATTGGTCACTTGGGTTCTCTACATCAAAAGTCAAAGTAAACTGTTTATTGTCTTTATCAGCAGTCGGTAATTCGTATTGGCTGAGTGTCATTTTCAGACCGTCGTCTGTTGTCATTTGATGGCCGGCTTCAAATTTTGTTTGAGTGGCTGAGCTGTTATTGTTACTGGCTAAAGCACCAGTGACAACTAAGGAGGCACCCATGGTACCAATGACTGTTTTTGCAAATATTCTTCGATTCATGATTAACTCCTGGAAGGGTATAAGCCTTGTAAGGCAATGATGAAGTTCAAAGTCAACAAGGGTTGGACATTGTTATGTGTTAGACCATCACCTGTGTGAGTGATCGCTTCTGCGGCCATGGTTACATGAGAGCCATTGGCTTTGTATGTGGCTTCACCAGCTTCCGATACAACAGTAGTTGCAGAAGGTACTTCACTTCTGGGTCTGCGTTCAGCAGCCCGCTGAGAATGCCTATGAGAAGGTATTTGTGCTTCTGTTAAGTTGACGCTGGCTACACCACCTTTATCTCCCAAACGCCTGGAAGTAAGACCGGGGCCATGACCAGGATGCATCGGAGCTCGTCCTTGCAAATTTGGCAGTGCTGTAGTGGATCTGCCATCTCCTCCATAAGTGGTGCCGATCAATGAAAATAAGGCGGTATTTTGAGCTATTGGTAATAACTGGCCATTACAAAAAGCCCAGCTTCTTGGTGCGAAGGTTCCAGCAAATATTCTGATTTCTGCTATAAAAGGTTGTGACATGGTAATCTCCTATGTTCTGCTTGGGTAAATACCAAACAATGCGATGATGTAATTAACGCATAAGAAAGGCATTATATTTGTGTGTGATTGGCTTCCACCAGTAGAAGAAACTGAATTGCTTCCCATAGATGTCGAGGCTGAGTCCTCTATATATGTGGCATGACTTGCACGTCCCGCTAACACTTTTCCAGCAGGTGCACTGGTATTTCCAGCTTCAGTACTGCCATGGTAATTATGAGAGTGTGAGGGTAATTGATTGGTTGTTAAAGTGACGTGTTCTGCACCACCTTTTGCGCCCAGTCTACGTTCGCTTAACCCCGGGCCATGTCCTGCATGAATTGACAATCTACCACGCATATCTGGAAGGCCAAAAGTACTTCTTCCATCACCGCCGTATATTGTCCCTAACAATGAAAACAAAGCATCATTTTGAGAAACAGCCAATAACTGTCCATCACAAAATGCCCAACCTCTGGGAGCGAAATTCCCTGCAAACATTCGGATTTCTCCAACAAATGGTTCTGACATACAATTCTCCTAGTTTCGTGAAGGGAATAAACCCTGTAAAGCGATGCAATAATTCACAACAGTAAATGGCTGCATGTTCTCATGTGCTTGACCGCCACCCACATTGGCTATGTTACTGGGGGCCATTGTTACCAGTGATTCTGGAGCGTGATATAAGCCTGACGAACTGGCGAACATATTTCCGGTGGGTGCAGTCGTATTGGCAGCATCTGAGACGGCCACTGCTGAGTGTGTGTGTTGTGGCATTTCGCTGGCAGAAAGAGTGTGTGTCTCTTCACCTGTTTTTTGCCCAAGTGTGTAGTCTGAGCCAGCACTGGAATCACCGGTGTGAACAGCCACTCTGCTGCGAAGGTCAGGTAAAGCAAAACTGGTGCGTCCATCACCACCATAGGTAGTACCCAATAATGAATACAAGCTTTGGTTTTGATTGATTGGCAGAATTTGCCCATCACAAAATGCCCATCCCCTGGGTGCAAAGTTAAACCCAACCATCCTGAGTTCGGCTAAAAAAGGTTCTGACATTAGAATATCCTCCAATTTGTTTTAGTGTGAGAAGTTGCAAAGTTGGATTTGCCTGACTCCTGTTCCCCATTCAAATGATGCCAGTTAACATCATTTAGAATTTATGTTGTTCTCGGAAAGAACTTTTTATTGTTTTAAGTTTAATAATTAACTTAAGGCAGAATACAACTGGCTCCACCCCCCAGTGTGCCAGAAGTGGACGTTACCACAGTTGCGGCTGTGTTGGTGCCCAGTAAATGTGCCTCAAGTCCTGCATCAGTCAAGTTTGCAAGTCCTGGGTCATTATAAGTACCTAAGTCATTGAAGATGTCCACATCAATTTCTTCGTTGGTTGGGTCATTTAAATTATTGCCATCGACCTGCACACAAGCATCTACAGCAGAGCTGGCATTGATACCACCAAAAACTGCAATCGCGGCATCAAAACCACTTGAACCCAGTGCGTCACTGATGGTGTTGTTGGTTATGGTGAGGTCATAATTTCCGCCGGTGGATGTGAAATCAGCTTCAATCCCTGAGGCGTTGTAATCAAAGACATTGTTACCATTTATCAGTGCAATCATGGTGCTGGTATTTCCACCCATCATAACGATGCCGGCATCACCTGAGTTATCTGCAGGATTAAAAGCTGAGCCATTGACGCCTGATGTACCTATGGAGTTGCCTGCAACAGTGGCCCTGTGCGTACCTGTATAGGTATCGACGTTTCTGACAAAAATACCGTCTCCTTGAAAAGCAAATGCTCCGGCCAATATAGTATTATTAATAATGTTAGTGGTCATTGTGCCTGCTCCATCAGTGGTGACTCCGATGGCAGCTCCAGTTAATGGCGCTTGATCTTGGTTTCTTGTGAACTGATTTCCAGTCACAGTTCCGATATTAACCAAACCACCACCAGAACCTGCGAAGGTCGCCGAAATCATGCGGTTTTTAGAGCCGGTGAACATGCTGTTGTTGACATTGAGTTCAGCTGCGGCTGAACCTGAGGAAATGAAGCTGATGCCATTGAGGCCAGTTGCTACGTTATTAGCACCCACTGTAACTCCATTAAAATCAGCTCTGAATAAACTTGAGTTGGTACTGATGCTAACCGTGTTGGTGGCAGCGCCAGACATGTTGCCCCCATTAACAGTGATCTGACCATCTAATGCCAACAAGTCAATCACCTCAGTGGTACTGGAAACAGAGCTGACTTCATCAAATGTGGCATCCAGTGTACCGTTGACTAAATCTAAAGCTTTGCCTGTTCCATTGATAGACACATCAGAAATGGTCAAGTTGCCAAATGAGGGTTGACCTACAATCGCAGTTCCTGTTCCTGTGTTGCCCACGGTTAAACCTCTGATTACGTTGTTAGTACCTAAAGTGATGCTGTCGGCATTGGTAGTCACTATTGTTGGGTTGCTTGCTGTAGCTGGTAGTGATCTGGCGTGTGAATGATAAGTGATTCCTGTATTTGCAGTACTGAGCGCTACACCTTGGCCCAATAACCTTTGGTTATTTAACAGTGTTATTCCTGTGTTATAACCCGTTGAAGTGCCATCACCAAAATCAATGTGAATCACTTCGCCTGCACCATCTGAGGCGCTGCCATTGAAACCGCTTATTGTGTTGAATGGCGAAACTAAACGGCCATCACCACCCGCCGCAGCGGAATTGTCGATAAACCAAATCATGTCACTCACTGTTAGCGTTACTGTGGCTGTGTCGGTTAGCGCACCGTCTGATAATGTGTAGTCAAAACTATCGGTTCCAGTGTAACCAGCTGGTGGATCATAAGTGAAGCTGCCGTTGGCATTAACTGATACGTCACCACCTTGTGTACTGGTGGCATCAAATGCTGAGACTGATAATGTATCTAGTTCTGGGTCTGTGTCATTAGAGGTAACACCACTGGCGGCAGGAACATTAATCCCTACATTGCCTGTGACGTTATAAGCATCATTCGCACCTGTTGGGGCTGTATTCGAGCTGGTTACGGGTAAGGTCACAGTTGCCGGTGGGCTCGATAAAGTACCATCACTGACTGTGAAAGTGAAGTCGCCAGTACCCACTGCTGATGGTGTGTAAGTCACATTGGCTGAGCTTGGTGTTACTTGGGTAATGGCGCCTAGACTACCAACGGCTGGAGCGGAATCAATTGAAAAGGTCAGTGGAAGACCTTCAGGGTCATTGCCTGTCAATGTAATGACTAATGGCGTTGCGTCATCTGTGGTGGTGGATTGTGCATTGGCTGTTGGTGCAGCATTGACCTCATTCACTGTCACAGTAATCGATTCTGAGTCAGAAAGATTGGCTGGATTGGTGCCATTATCAGTTACGACAACAGCGAAAGTATAGTTGCCAGGGCCTTGTGACTCAGTGGGTGTCCATGAGAATGCACCCATTGAATTGATGGTGGCGCCTGTAGGAATGGTACCAGCTAAGCTGAAAGTTAAGTTTTGGGCAGGCAGATCCGAATCTGAAGCTGAGGCGTTGAAGCTTAAGTTGGTTTCTTCATTGATGGTCTGATCACCAATGGCAGTCAAAACAGGGGCTGTATTAACTGCATTTACCGTGACACTAATTGTTTCTGTGTCAGATAAGTTGGCAGGGTTGCTGCCATTGTCTGTGACAATCACATCAAAAGTATAAACACCTGGACCTTGTACTTCGGTTGGTGTCCATGAAAAGGCACCTGTGCTAGAAATACTTGCACCAGCAGGTACTGTACCACTTAAGCTGAAAGAGAGGTTTTGAGCAGGGTCATCATTGTCGGTGGCTGTCGCGCTAAAGTTTAAAGCAGTCAGCTCATCTACGGAATGTGCGCCAATAGCAGTTAAGACAGGTGCTGAATTAACTTTATTCACCGTCACAGTAATGGATTGAGAATCAGTTAAGTTATTTGGGTTGGTGCCATCATCGGTGACGATCACATCAAAAGTAAATGAGCCTGTTGTGCCTTGAGCTTCAGTAGGTGTCCAAGAGAAATCACCAGTAGATGTAATGCTGGCACCGGCAGGAACTGTACCACCCAGGCTGAATGTTAAGTTTTGAGCGGGTACATTGGGATCTGTGGCTGAGGCTGTGAATGACAATAAAGTCATTTCGTCT